>ERZ780212.128-NODE-128-length-81972-cov-5.978381_pt1 | contig 81972 bp, 69 predicted proteins | sample MGYA00511364_ERZ780212 | MGnify/ENA primary metagenome ERZ780212 (study PRJEB29588, sample SAMEA2147991) | human gut metagenome | biome: human gut; feature: human-associated habitat; material: faeces | place: Denmark | collected 2008/2010 ... | reverse complement strand
TTCTAACTCTCAAATTTCGTTTGTGTAATTCGCAAACCATTTCTTTTTAACTATATAAAGATTAACAAACAATAATCGCTATGGTTATTCGAAGGCAAAGTTATAGAATTATTTTGTATGACGGGTGATTTAGCTTCGCTGATTTTCTATTTCGCAAGTTTTTTGATGTGATCATAACAAAAATAAAGCTTCGTCCGGTAAATATACGGAAGCGGAAAAATTAAACACAGATTATGGGTGATACAGAATGGAACAATGATACATAAATAACGGCTCACCTGATAATCGTTACCATAAGAGAAATACATAATTTACATGCGTTTTCTATTGCCTAATATTACTATTTTTGAAGAAAAATCGCGAGGCAAACTTACAGATTTTCTTGATTTTATTTTGACAAAATAAATTCGGAAAATAGGTGTAAAGGAATGTTAAATCGTGTATAATAAAGGATGTTTCGGACAATACCCTGTTTTGATATACCCCATAACGTAGTCCGGAATAATCCATTCTGCTTTCTAATAAAGCCCATTTAGTGGTACGATTAAGCCCATTTTAGGGCGCGATATGATGCTTTTCAGCCTCTGAAATGGGCCATTTCGCATGCCGAAATGGCCCATATTGCAATGCGGGAAAATACCCTTTGGATATAAGCTGCTGGTATTCAGTATCTTATATCGTCCTTTCATAATTCGCGTATTTGCGTCCGAAGGAGAGCCAGTCCGCAAATTCGCGCTTATTTTTCGGGGTAGAGTAGGAAACTATGATGGAAAAACCAAGGTCCGGTTACAATCTGAAAGTTGCACATATAGTCATCATTTCTGCAGAAGAAGATAATGCTTACGAAGGATTGATACTTCAATATCAATATAGAAATCAGTACCCGCTGAATTTCTACTGGGCCATATCGCAATCCGTGATAGGCTGTGTCTGTGGGTGAAACGACTTCGGTCATGTGATGGAAAAGCCTTTTTCATAAGATAATATGGTGCTTATGATGTGTCATTTTGAACAATCGCCGTTGATAACCAGTGGTTTAAATGAATCATTCAAAGTCAAGTATGTTCACTGAAAAATATTTACAGGTGGCAAATGGTAATCTTGATTTAAAGTTTACAAATTTCATGTTGTATATTCATACACTGAGTTTTGCATGAATATACGCCATTGCTTTTTTATATACATTATTTTGTTCAACTGCCTGAAATTTATTAATTTTGCGTCGAATTTGAGTATACTTAAAAATCATTATAATGAATATTTCTTACAAATGGCTTAAAGAATATGTCGATTTCGACCTTACGCCGCAGCAGACAGCAGATGCTCTGACATCATGCGGACTCGAAGTCGATGCTCTGGAAGAAGTACAAACCATAAAAGGCGGACTTAAAGGACTGTATGTAGGCAAGGTGCTTACATGCGAGATGCATCCTAATTCCGACCATCTTCACGTGACAACTGTTGATTTGGGACGTGAAGAACCGCAGCAGATAGTATGTGGCGCACCTAACGTGGCAGCCGGTCAGAAGGTGATCGTGGCCGATCTGGGTTGCGTGCTCTACGACGGTGACAAGGAGTTCACCATCAAGAAGTCGAAACTTCGTGGTGTGGAGAGCAACGGTATGATATGCGCCGAGGACGAGATAGGCATCGGTACGAGTCACGCCGGAATAATCGTGTTGCCGGATGACGCTCCGGTAGGTCAGCCTGCCGCAGAATATTATCATCTGGAAAGCGACTGGATTATTGAGATAGACATTACGGCCAACCGTTCAGACGCGCTCAGTCACTGGGGCGTGGCACGCGACCTGTATGCTTGGCTCGTGCAGAACGGTTATAAGACATCACTCCATCGTCCCGATTGCAGCAAATACTCTGTTGATGACAACGCGCTGCCAATAGACGTGGAGATAGAGAACACGGACGCGTGCAAGCGCTACGCATGCGTGAGCATCACCGGATGTGATGTGAAGGAAAGTCCTGAGTGGCTTCAGAACAAACTGAGAGTCATTGGTCTGCGACCGATTAACAACATCGTGGACATAACCAATTATATAATGATGGCCTACGGTCAGCCGATGCACTGCTTCGATGCCGACATGGTGAAGGGCCACAAGATAGTTGTGCGTACACAGCCGGAGGGTACCAAGTTCATTACTCTCGACGGCGAGGAACACACACTTGGCGAGCACGACCTGAGCATCTGCAATGCCGAGGAGCCGATGTGTATAGCCGGAATATTCGGTGGCAAGGGTAGCGGAACATACGACACAACGCGTAACGTGGTGCTCGAGAGTGCATATTTCCATCCGACGTGGATCAGAAAGAGCGCACGCCGCCACGGTCTGAGCACCGACTCAAGTTACCGCTTTGAGCGTGGCATCGATCCAAATGGCGTGATCTATGCCCTGAAACAGGCTGCCATACTCTGTCGCGAACTGGCCGGAGGAAAGGTGAGCATGGAGATAAAGGATGTATATCCGGAACCTATCGCCGACGCCAAGGTGACACTCGAATATGACTATGTGGACAATCTCATAGGTAAGAAAATAGGCCACGACACGATAAAGAGCATTGTTACGAGCCTTGACATGAAGATTGATGCTGAGACAGACGACGCACTCGAGCTGACTGTTCCTGCATATAGGGTTGACGTCCAGCGTCCATGCGATGTCGTTGAAGACATATTGAGAATATACGGATACAACAATGTTGAGATTCCTACGCAGTTGAAGAGCTCGCTTACCACTATGGGTGAGGACGACCATATACATCATCTGCAGAATCTCGTGAGCGAACAGCTCGTGGGATGTGGATTCAACGAGATAATGAACAACTCGTTGTCAAAGGTTGCATATTATAAGGATCTGAACAGCTATCCGGAGGAAAACACTGTGAAGCTGATGAATCCTCTGAGCAGTGACCTCAGCGTGATGCGTCAGACTCTGCTTTTCGGCGGACTCGAAAGCATCTGCCGCAACATCAACCACAAGCATCCTAACCTGCGCTTCTTCGAGTTCGGCAACTGCTATCATTTCCATCCGGAAAAGAAAGACGCCGAGAACCCGATAAAGGCATACTCAGAAGAGATGCACATGGCATTGTGGCTGACTGGTAAGCGTGTGGAAGGCTCTTGGGCACATGCCGACGAGAAATCGTCGTTCTATGAGCTGAAGGCTTATGTGCTTAACATCTTTACACGTGTGGGACTGCAGCCGCAGATGTATACAATGGAGAACGGCGACAACAATATATACTCTAAATCGTTGCGCATAAAGGCCCGCAACGGCAAACTGCTGGCAGAGATGGGAGTAGTGAGCGGAAAGATTCTGAAACAGACTGGCATAAGCAACGAGGTGTTCTATGCAGAGATTCTGTGGGACAACCTGATGAAGGCTGTGCGCAAGAACACTGTGCTCTATCACGACATAAGCCGTTATCCGGCAGTAAGCCGTGACCTCGCGCTCCTCGTTGACAAGAGTGTCGAGTTCGCTGCCATTGAGTCGATAGCCGTACAGACTGAGAAGAAACTGCTGAAGAGCGTAGAACTCTTCGACGTGTATGAAGGAAAGAATCTGCCAGAAGGCAAGAAGAGCTATGCAGTGAACTTCATATTGCAGGACGAAAACAAGACACTGAACGACAAGCAGATAGACAACGTGATGAACAAACTCATCAACAATCTGAAGTCAAAGCTCGGTGCCGAACTTAGATAATAAACAATAACAAAAATAAACAACAAAACGTTACTCATCGCGGTACAGTGTCTATTGAGATCATGGCCCTCCGATGATAATTTAAAAAACATTACTCTATATTATGGGAAGAGCATTTGAATATCGTAAAGCTACAAAACTGAAACGCTGGGGACACATGGCCAAGACCTTTACCCGACTGGGCAAACAGATTGCCATCGCCGTGAAGGCCGGTGGTCCGGAACCTGAAAACAACCCGTCACTGCGTTCGATCATCGCAACATGTAAGCGTGAGAACATGCCGAAGGATAACATCGAGCGTGCCATCAAGAACGCGCTTGGCAAGGACCAGAGCGACTATAAGGAGGTTACTTATGAGGGATATGGCCCTCACGGAATAGCAATCTTCGTAGATACGCTTACCGACAACACCACACGTACCGTAGGCGACGTGCGTTCGGTGTTCAACAAGTTCAACGGAACACTCGGTACTACCGGTTCGCTGTCTTATCTCTTCGATCACAAGTGTGTGTTCACATTCAAGAAGAAGGAAGGTCTGGACATGGACGAACTTATCCTTGAGCTCATCGACCTCAACGTAGAGGACGAATATGATGAGGATGAGGAAGAGGAAACAATAACAATCTATGGCGACCCGAAGAGTTATGCGATGATTCACAAATTCCTTGAGGAAAAGGGATTTGAGGATATCGGCGGTGAGTTCACATACATCCCGAACGACCTGAAGGACGTTGACGCTGACGCACGTGCGACCATCGACAAGATGGTGGAGCGTCTTGAGGATTTTGACGATGTCCAGAATGTTTATACAAACATGAAACCTCTGGAAGTAGAAGAGTAAAAAGAAAAAGCAAAAAACTATATGAGGGGGCCGGCATGACGTGTTCGGCTCCTTTGTTTTTTATGTTATTATTATGGCACATTACACATACAAGACACACGGCACCTGCAGTCAGTTGATAGACATGGACGTGGATGACAACGGTGTTATAACCGACCTGCATTTCACCGGTGGCTGCAACGGAAATCTTAAGGGCATCTGTGCCCTTGTCAAGGGACGCAAGGCGTCTGAGGTGAAGGCACAGTTGAAAGGCATAACATGTGGCAGTAAGCAGACAAGTTGTCCCGACCAGCTCGCACGGGCTATCGAGGAAATGGGTCTGTAAGCATCGCTGCACGTTAAAAGCCAGGTATGACGGTATCATCGTCATACCTGGCTTTTGCTTTATTGTCTGTTTATTTATTGTAGTCTTCGGGTGTATATTTCACGCTGAATAGCACTTTGCCGGGCTGTTTAGCAGAATACAATATATAGGCAAAGTTGAATTTTGCCTCTTTGTATATCTTTATCTGAGTGTTGCCTATGATGCTTTCGAGCAGGCCGTTCTTTATGTTGTTCTTGTTTTGGCTTATTATGTCCTTGTTGTCCATGACATCCGTTACCGAGCAATAGTAGGTATAGGTCCTCGACTGCATGTCGAACGTTACGCTGTCTGTGCGTGTGTAGTTGACAACCGGCGTAGGGCAGAAACGTTCCGTGTATTCGCGTGCTTCGCGTGATGCGCGCTCTTCAATGCTCTCATGGCATGAGGCGAGTGCCGCAATTATGATAACTGATAATATACTCTTTCTCATTAGCATTAATATTTTGTGCAAAGATAGTCTAAATTCCAGAATTTTGCACTATCTTTGCATAAGATAATATATTGTGCCCGGGAAAGTGGAAACAATTATTCTTCCTGTCTGTCTGCACAGTTTCACATAACGAAGATGGATGAGAACCGGTCAAATATCTGTTGTGTTTTGGCCGGCACATTGTTTTTAATTGTCATATAAACCAAGGAATATTGATGAAGAATATAAGAAACTTCTGTATTATTGCTCATATAGATCACGGAAAGTCAACATTGGCAGACCGTTTGCTCGAACGTACGAACACTATAAAGATAACCGAGGGTCAGATGTTGGATGACATGGATCTGGAGAGAGAGCGTGGCATAACCATAAAGAGTCATGCCATCCAGATGGAGTATGAGTATGAAGGTGAGAAATATATTCTTAATCTTATAGACACTCCGGGACACGTGGATTTCTCTTATGAGGTCTCACGAAGCATTGCCGCGTGTGAAGGTGCGCTGCTGGTGGTGGATGCCACACAGGGTGTGCAGGCACAGACAATATCAAACTTGTATATGGCGATAGACCATGACCTGGAGATCATTCCCGTGATCAACAAGATTGATATGCCGAGCGCGATGCCGGATGAGGTGGAAGATGAGATCATTGATCTTATCGGTTGCGACCGCACTGACATAATACGTGCTTCCGGTAAGACGGGAGAGGGAGTAGATGATATTCTTAAGGCGGTTGTGACTCGTGTCCCTCATCCTACGGGTGATCCTGACGCACCGTTGCAGGCTCTTATCTTCGACTCGGTGTTCAATTCGTTCAGAGGTATTATCGCATACTTCAAGATAGAGAATGGAAGTATAAGGAAGGGCGACAAGGTGAAGTTCTTCAATACCGGAATGGAGTATGATGCCGATGAAGTGGGTGTGCTTAAGATGGACATGGTGCCTCGCGATATGCTTACTACCGGTGAGGTGGGTTACATTATAAGCGGTATTAAGGATGCGACGGAGGTGAAAGTGGGTGATACGATCACCCATGTCGACAGACCGTGTACCAAAGCCATATCCGGATTCCAGGAAGTGAAGCCTATGGTTTTCGCCGGTGTTTATCCGATAGATCCTGTGGATTATGAGAATCTCAGGTCGTCGTTGGAGAAACTACAACTCAACGACGCGTCTCTGACATTCTCGCCTGAGTCATCGGTGGCATTGGGATTCGGTTTCAGATGTGGATTCCTCGGACTGCTCCATATGGAGATTGTGCAGGAGAGACTCGACCGCGAGTTCAATATGGACGTCATAACTACAGTGCCTAACGTGTCGTATATGGTGTATGACAAGCACGGTAATGTAAAGGAAGTGCACAATCCGTCGGGGTTGCCTGACCCTACATTGATTGATCATATAGAAGAACCATACATAAAGGCGAGCATAATCACCACTGCAAATTATATCGGACCGATTATGACTTTGTGTCTCGATAAGCGTGGAGAGCTCGTAAAGCAGGAGTTTGTCAGCGGAAACAGAGTGGAGCTTTATTTCATGCTGCCTCTGGCTGAGATTGTGATAGACTTCTATGACAAGCTCAAGTCGATAAGCAAGGGCTATGCCTCGTTCGACTATCACCTTGACGGATTCCGTCCGTCAAAGCTGGCAAAGCTTGACATTCTGCTCAATGGTGAGCCTGTCGATGCCTTGTCGGCTCTCGCACATCAGGATAATGCAGTAGTGTTAGGACGAAGGATGTGTGAGAAACTTAAGGATCTCATACCGCGCCAGCAGTTTGATATTGCCATACAGGCTGCGATAGGATCGAAGATTGTGGCACGCGAGACAATCAAATGCGTGCGTAAGGATGTTACTGCGAAATGCTATGGAGGTGACGTGAGCCGTAAGCGCAAGTTGCTGGAGAAGCAGAAACGCGGTAAGAAACGTATGAAGCAGATAGGTAATGTGGAAGTACCTCAAAAGGCATTTCTTGCAGTACTTAAATTAGACTGAAGCATAACGTATAACATATAACAAGAAAATAGAGTCAGAAATGAAAGAACCTGTCAGTTCAAAGCGGGATGTCGCACGTGAGTTGGCGCGTAAATATAGCACGATGACTCACGATGAGCTTGATCTTCTTGAAAGTATTTTGATACCTATGAAGTTTCGTAAAGGCGAGACAATACTTAAAAGTGGAGATGTATGCCGTAATATTTATTATATTGATAAAGGCCTTATCAGGCAGTATTATTACAAATATGATAAAGAGGTTACGGAACACTTGGGAGAGGATCACACAATTTTCATGTGTATAGAAAGTCTTTTTAAGGAAGAACCTTCGAAAATAGAGGTTGAGGCTCTTGAGGCAACGGTATTGTTTGCTTTGCCAAAGGTTGACTTGGAGCGCGTGGCTTTGCACAATGTGAACATACAGCTGCTGTATAGAAAGATACTTGAGGAGAGTCTGATAATATCGCAGGTACACGCAGATCTTGTTCGTTTCGAAACTGCGCAGAACAGATATAAACGCATGTGTAAGCTTATGCCACAAGTAGTTCTGCGTGCACCGCTGGTATATATCGCAAGCTATTTGCAGATGACTCCGGAAACACTCTCAAGAGTAAGGGCCCTGCCGGGCTGATGCTCGTTAGATCTTTATTCGGTATAAAGATATCGTTTGATGCTCTTTTTAGGCGTTTTCTGAAATTCCTCAGGATGGAGTCTGATTGAGCTTAGTCTGCAATAAGCCGGCAATATCTCGTTAAGACTTTGCCTGTTTTGTTCCATCACCTGTGCTAGATCATCATCCGTAAGTCCCATGGCGTGTGCTTCGTCATAGTCGGGATATACGAGTCCGATAAGTGTCTCTCCTTTTTGTATGACAAGGCTTTCGTTTACCATTGTCATGGAATTGAGCTTGTCTTCTATTTCTTCAGGGAAAATGTTCTGTCCATTTGCACCGAGCAGCATATTCTTTGAGCGTCCTTTGATGAATACATTGCCCTGTGCATCCATAGTTCCGAGGTCTCCCGTATGATACCATCCGTCTTTATCGATGGTTTCTTTTGTCGCTTCCTCGTTCTTATAATATCCGAGCATGACATTCATACCTTTGGCAAGAATCTCTCCTGGAATATTTTCTGGATCTGGACTGTCTATCTTCACCTCCATATGTACGACAGCTCTACCGCATGAACCGGGCACGAATGTCTTGTAATCAGAGTAGCATATTATGGGTGCACACTCTGTTGAACCGTATCCTACGGTATAAGGGAAGTTGATTTTTTTCAAGAATGATTCCACCTCCTGATTGAAAGCAGCGCCTCCGATTATTATCTCATAGAAGTTACCGCCAAATGCATTTGTAACCTGCTCGCATATTTTCTGGTTCACTTTTTTGCTTACGTATGGCATATTGAGCAGGATGCGCATACGGTTGTTCTGTATTTTGGGGAATACCTTTTTGCGGATTATCTTTTCGATAATGAGAGGCACAGAGATGATGACGGCCGGTTTTATGTCTGTGAATGCCTGTGCTATTATTGCCGGGCTTGGTACACGGGTGAGATAATAGATGTGGCAGCCGTGCAGGAATTCGAATATGAATTCAAAAGCCATGCCATACATGTGTGCCATTGGCAATATGCTTATGACATTGTCGCCCTTTTTCAGGTTTTTGCCGAGAACCTGTTCTGCAAAGTCATAGTTGCTCCACATTGCGCGATATGGAATCATCACACCTTTTGAGAAACCTGTTGTGCCGCTGGTATAGTTTATGATGGCCAACTCGTCAGGACTTTGTTCTTTATAATAATGTACGTGTTCTTTTCGGAAATATTTAGGATATTTCTTTCCGAACATTTCGTTCAGATGTTCACGGGCATACGTCAGCTTGTCCGTTCTTGAGACAAGAAGCGAGTAGTCTGGAATGAATATCACTCCTTCAAGCCCCGGCATTTTTGTCGCATCAATGACTGTGGCGACGACATCACCCACAAACAACAGCTTTGCCTCACTGTGGTTTACGATGTTGTGTATCTGTTCGGCTGTGAATTCATGCAGTATAGGAACAGCAATCGCTCCGTATGTGAGTGTAGCAAGAAAGGCTACTGCCCAATGAGCGCTGTTTCTTCCGCATAAGGCAATCTTGTCTCCTTTTTTCACTCCGCTGTTCTCAAACATGATGTGCAGCTTCTCTATCTTTCTTGCCACATCGTGTGTCTGAAGTGTTGAGCCCTTGTAGTCGGTCAGAGCGTCAAGATTCCAGTTGTCAATGATGTTTTGTTCTATAAGTTGGTTGAAGCAGGGTGTTTCCATATAGTGTATTTTTTATGTTTAGAACAAGTGCGACTTGTTTGTTATTCAACGTGATTTCGATACATGGTTATAACATTATGATATAGCCTTTATACTTAACTGTCAAGCCAATGTCGGATATTATCCGTTGTGAAATGGTGCTTCCTGAGCTGTGAAACGGACCGTTTTAGATTTCTATATGATCTATTTGAGGGCTCGGAACGGGGCCTTTCAGAGTATGATATGTACTCTTTCAGAACGCACTTTGAGCTTTATCCGACATTGGGTGATATGGAACTCACGTGTTATTTATTGTCAGCTTATCTTGTAAAGATAGCGTTTGATGCTCTTTTTAGGCGTTTTCTGGAATTCTTCATTATGAATTCTAATTTCCGAGATTTTGCAGAACGGAGGGAGAAGAGTGTTCAGCTCCTGTCTGTTTTGTTCCATGATGTTTTTCAGATCGTCATCGTTGAATCCCATCATCTGAGCTTCTTCCATGTCCGGATGCACCAGTCCTACAAGCTGATTGCCGTGCTGTACTATAAGACTTTCGTTCACCATTGTCATGGAATTGAGCTTGTCTTCTATCTCTTCCGGATACACGTTCTGGCCGTTAGCACCGAGCAGCATATTTTTTATTCTACCTTTTATATATATATGCCCGTCGTTGCTCAGAGTGGCAAGGTCGCCTGTGTGGAACCATCCGTCTTCATCGATAACCTCTCGTGTGGCTTCCTCGTTTTTATAATATCCCAACATCAGATTAAGACCTTTTACCATCAGCTCGCCCGGGATGTTTTCCGGATCAGTGCTGTTTATCTTCATTTCCATGTGGTTTACTATCTTGCCACATGAGAACAATTCATACTCGGTGTAATCTGAAAAAGCTATGAGCGGCGCAGTCTCTGTTGTACCGTATGCTATGGTCAGAGGGAAGTCGATACTTTTAAGGAATGTCTCTATGCTCTGGTTCAGAGGAGCACCTCCTACTACCATCTCGTAAGCCTTACCTCCGAATACATCGAGTACCTGCTCGCGTATTTTCTGCTTCACCTTCTTGCTTATTACAGGCATGTTGAGAAGCAGACGCATGCGGTTGGTCTGCACTACAGGCAGTATTTTCTTGCGTATTATTTTCTCAGCGACAAGTGGTACACTTACTATTATCGCCGGTTTTATTTGCGCGAATGTCTCTGCAATAAGCGTAGGTGACGGCAGTCGTGTGAGGAAGAACAGGTGGCAACCGTTCAGGAATCCGAAGAAGAATTCCACAGCCAGTCCGTACATGTGTGCCATCGGGAGTGTACATACAATGTTGCTTCCCGGTTTTACCTTATCTTTAAGTTTATAAAGAATATGGTCGAGGTTTCCCCAGATGGCCCGATAGGGCAGCATGACACCTTTAGAGAATCCTGTCGTGCCGCTGGTATAATTTATCATTGCCAGTTCGTCCGGACTTTGCTCCTTGTAATAATGCAAGTGTTCTTTACGGAAATACTTTGGATATCTCTTTCCGAACATCTCGTTGAGATGCTCTCTGGCGTATGACAGCTTTTCCGTTCTTGAGATAACGAGCGAATAGTCAGGGATATATATAATGCCTTCAAGATTCGGCATTTGTTCCGGATCTATTGTCGTAGCCACAATGTCGCCAACAAAAAGAAGTTTGGCGTCACTGTGATTTACAATATTATAAATCTGCTCCGGTGTAAACTCGTGCTGTATAGGCACAGCCACCGCACCATATGTCAGTGTGGCAAGCAATGCTACGCCCCAGTTGCTGCTGTTGCGTCCGCACATGGCTATCTTGTCTCCGCGTTGTACTCCGCTGTTTTCGAACATGATGTGCAGCTTTTCTATCTTTCTTGCCACATCATGATATTGCAGTGTTGCGCCTTTGTAGTCAGTCAGGGCATCTCTGTCCCAGTTGCTGATAATACTTTGTTCGATATATGAATTGAAACTTGGTATCGGTTCCATTGCACAAATTTCGTTTTTATGTGCAAAGATAATACCTTATAGGCACATTCCCAAAAGTTTTGTATAGTTTTTATATCAGCGAGTTGGTAATTATTCGTAACGCATGGATTTGGCCGGATGAATGTGTGATATGAGATAACTTGGTGCGATAAGTACAAAGATACATATCAGCATGGTCATTGCGTTGAGCAGAACAATTATAATGGGATTGAGTTCAGCCGGCACTGTGCTGACATAATATGTGGCAGGATCGAGCTTTGCGAATCCCGTGAATTTCTGAAGTAGAATGATTCCTATGCCGAGAATATTGCCTATTATCAGTCCTTTGCCTATGATGAATGCCGCAAACCACAGGAATGTATGTCTTACCATTTTGTTGCGCGCTCCGAGAGCTTTGAGCACACCTATCATGGATGTGCGCTCAAGAATGATGATGAGCAGGCCGGAAATCATTGTCACGCCGGCCACTGCTGTCATGATGGCAAGTATTATCCAGACATTCAGGTCGAGCAGTTCGAGCCAGGAGAATATCTGTCGGTTGAGTTCCTTTATGTTCTTTGATGTGTATGTATGGCCGTAGCTGTCGGTGGTGCGGTTCACGTTTTTCACAATCGCATCCTCCGTGATGTCCATCTTGTTGAAGTCATTCACCGAAATTTCGGCGCCTGTAGCCTGGTTGTCTTCCCATCCGTTGAGTTTCACGGCTGTATATAAGTCTGTGAAACAGATGGTGTTGTCATATTGCGACAGATTGGTCTGATATATTCCGGATATGGTGAATCGTCTCATTCTGACGCCATCCTGATTTATGAAGTATGCGAATATTTTCTCGCCGCATTTCAGTCCGAGCTTGTCCGACATGGCCTTTGATATGAGTATACGGTTCTGACTCTTCTTGTCGGAGAAGTGCGGTATGCTGCCCTCAATCATGTTCTGATGGATGAACGTGGAGTCGAATTCCGGACCGACACCTTTGAACACCACTCCAAGAAAATCGTTGTCGGTCTTCAGTATGCCCTGAGTCATGGCATAGCGCTGCACGTGTTTCACGCCGGGCTGTTTCTTTAGGACATTCATTACGGAGTCGTCCATTTGGATGGGTTGCGTCTCAGAGGTCTGCAATGTCATGAAGTCGGCCACCTGAATGTGGCTTCCGAATCCTACAATTTTGTCTCGTATGGTATGTTTGAATCCGAACACAACACTTACGCTCACAATCATTACGGCAAGTCCTATTGCCACACCTGCTGTGGCAATGCGTATTGCCGGCCGTGAAACCTTGCGTTTGTCGTTCTCCTGTGCGGAGTATATGCGTCGTGATATGAAAAGTGGCAGATTCATTTATTTGTCGTCAGTATGTCCGGGATAAGCTTCGAGCGCCTTTCTTAGTACAATAAGCGCACGTTCCAAGTCTTCTTTTTTTAGTACATAAGCTATTCTCACCTCGTTCTTTCCTGCTCCCGGTGTTGTATAGAAACCTGAGGCGGGAGCCAGCATAACGGTAGCGCCCTCATACGAGAATTCTTCGAGACACCAACGGCAGAACTTTTCGGAATCGTCAACCGGCAGCTTTGCCACGGTGTAGAACGCACCCATGGGTATCGGTGAATAAACGCCGGGTATGCGGTTAAGACCGTCGATGAGACATTTGCGGCGCTCCACGTATTCGTCGTAAACGTCGCGGTAATACTCCTCAGGCGCGTCGAGCGACGCCTCGGCTACTATCTGTCCTATGAGAGGAGGTGACAGACGGGCCTGACACAGCTTCATTACGGCTGCCCTGACATCCGGGTTCTTTGTTATGAGCGCGCCAATTCTGATACCGCACTCGCTGTATCTTTTCGACACGGAGTCGATGAGTATCACGTTCTGTTCAATGCCTTCAAGATGGCACGCGCTGATATACGGCGAGCCGGTGTATATATACTCGCGGTAAACCTCGTCGGAGAAAAGGTAAAGATCATATTTTTTCACCAGGTCGCGTATCTGGTTCATCTCCCTGCGGGTGTAGAGATAGCCCGTCGGGTTGTTCGGGTTGCATATCATTATGGCACGTGTGTGCTCGTTGATAAGCTCCTCGAATTTCTCAACTTTCGGCAGCGAGAATCCCTCCTCAATGGTTGTCGCGATGGTGCGTATCTTCGCTCCGGCCGATATTGCGAACGCCATGTAGTTGGCGTATGCAGGCTCTGGAATTATTATCTCGTCGCCCGGATTGAGGCACGACATGAATGCGAACAGTACGGCTTCCGATCCGCCCGACGTTATAATAATGTCATCAGCATCGACGTTGATGTTGTATTTCTTATAATATTTTGTAAGTTTCTCTCTGTACGATTGTATGCCCTGCGACGGAGAATACTCCAACACAGTGCGGTCGATATGTTTCAGCGCGTCCAGTCCCACCTGCGGTGTGGGCAGGTCAGGCTGTCCTATATTCAGATGATAGACCTTTATGCCGCGTTTCTTCGCGTTGTTGGCAAGCGGTGCGAGCTTCCTTATCGGCGATTCGGGCATTTCAAGTCCGCGGGTTGATATTTCTGGCATTGTACAGTTGTAAAATTTATTTTCCGGCAAAGTTAATAAATAAATTTATATTAGGCCAAGCCACGTGACATTTTTATGATTTTATTGGCGCATGTCCTTATTTCGCATTTTTCGTTATGCGTTTTTCGGAATAAATTGCTACTTTTGCCGCCGGAAGAAAAGAATCACATCAACATTTAAAGTGAATATATGAGATCGAGAACAACTAATTGGTTTGAGACAACCGTACGCTACGACCGTCAGTCTGAAGACGGCGGACAGAAGAAAGTGAGCGAGACCTACGTGGTCGATGCTCTGAGTTTTGGAGAGGCTGAGGAAACCATAACAAAGGAAATGGAACCCTATATAAGCGGTGAATTCGAGGTGAAGAACATCTCGCCGGCATCTTACGGTGAGGTGGTTTTCAGCGACAGTGAAGCCGATGACCGCTGGTACAAGGCAAAACTTACATTCATTACGCTTGACGAGAAGACCGATAAGGAGAAGCGCACGAGCGTGAACTATCTTGTGCAGGCATCCGATTTCAACGGAGCTGTGAAGAACATCGAGGAGATGATGAGCTCGTCGGCCATGGACTATATGATAGCCAATATCTCTGAAACGAAGATAATGGACGTCTATGAGCACAACGCTCCGCTGAAAAAGGAAGAGCCCGACGACAAACCTGAATATGAAGCCCAGGAGGTGACTGCGTGATGAACATCGACGTGGCAAGCAATCTGCGCAAAGTGAAGGATGCTCTGCCTGAGGGTGTGCGCCTGGTGGCCATAAGTAAGTTTCATCCTTCTGAATACATCATGGCGGCCTATGATGCCGGACAGCGTGTGTTCGGCGAGAGCCGCGAGCAGGAACTGGCCGTGAAGGCAAAGGAGTTGCCGAAGGACATCGACTGGCATTTCATAGGCCACCTGCAGACAAATAAGGTGAAGTATATCGCGCCCTACATAGCCATGATAGAGGCTGTGGACTCACTGAAACTGCTGAAGGAGATCAACCGTCAGGCCGCAGCGAACGGACGTGTCATAAAAGTGTTGCTCGAGCTTCACATCGCAGAGGAGGAGACCAAATACGGACTGTCGCTCGACGATTGCCGCAGTCTGCTCGAAGCCGGAGAATGGCGCACACTCGACCATGTGTGCATCTGCGGTCTTATGATGATGGCCTCAAACGTGGATGACGAACAGCAGATACGCTCGGAGTTCAATCTCGCGGCTTCGTTCTTCGATGAGGTGAAGCAGAAGTATTTTGCCGACGACGACAGATTCTGCGAACGCAGTTGGGGTATGAGTCACGACTATCATATAGCAGTGCAGTGCCGTTCGACAATGGTCAGAGTGGGGACTGCTATTTTCGGCGAAAGACAATATTGAGCCTTACGGCAATACCCGTTAATAATGGCGCATACGTGCTGTAATCTTAATGCACGTATGCGCCATTTTTCTGTCAGGAACTTGCCTTTCATCGGTGAGCTGTGTCCGTTATTTTGGGCTGTCGGTCTTTATTTTTTAATTGCGTCATACACATTCTTTTATTTTGCATCCTATATTCCCGCTTTAACGGAAATACAGATGAAATTATGTCCAACAAAAAAACATTGTCTTAAATCTAGTATAAGCGTTGTCTTGTTCGGATGAAACGATAGAAGGTGGACAGTTGTCAAATTAATTTTCTTTCTGATCGGTGTTGTTTCTTGATGATGAAATGAAACAATATGGCCAGGTTTCAAATTGTAACCTGATTTTGATTTTTCCCTATTAGTTTCCGATTCTACCCCGAAAAATAAGCGCGTATTTTCGGACAGACTCTTCCTCGGACGCAAATACGCGAAATATGAGAGGCTTTTATAATGTATTGAATATCAATAATTTGCGTTTAGGCGATATTTTATCACTTTGCAATATGCACCATTTCGGCTTGCGAAATAGCCCATTTCAGGGTGCAATATGGTGCATTTCAGCCCCTGAAATGGGCTTTATCATACCACGAAACGGGCATTATCGGAAAGAAAAATGGATTGTTCAGGACTATGATATAGGGTATATGAAAAGATGATATAGCCCGAAACAGACATTATAATGTCGTATTTAACATTCATTTACACCTCTTTCCCGAATTTGTTTTGTCAAAATAATATCAGGAAAAATTGTAAGTTGCCTCCGTGAGTTTCCTTGGAAAAAGCTGATACCATGCGTTAAAATCGGTATGGGAAGAGTTTGTCGGGTTAGCCGGAAGCATGTGCCACGCTTGCAGTGATGATTTATCGTTTATGGCAGCGCGGATTTGTTGTTACGCAATGTCCGTGCTGTCACGGTTAATATGGCATAGCTTTGTCAGTAAGTTTGTCCCTGACGGATGTCTCTTTCGTTTCCGACTGCTGTTTTAAAGTATGGTTTATAAATCATCAGCATCAAAATTCTTTATTTCTCCAGCCGCCTGTTCATTTATTATTGTGTGCAGATGAGTATTTCCCTATACATTATTATATAATAAAAAGCAGTGGCACGAAAGACATCGTACCACTGTTCCGTTTCTGTTATTTCTTATTCTTATTTCATTATTACTTTCTTTCCTCCGACAATGTATATGCCTTTGCCTGCTGCGGATGCGTCGTTTCCGACGTATGCGCCGTTGATTGTGTAAACGCGCTTGTCGCTTTCTGTCGGGGTGACTGGCGGTAGGCCGATGCCCGTGCTTGTGTTGTGTACGTAGTTGAATGTCACGGTTCCGGTGGCCGTATCCTCAGTGATGTTTCTTAGTGCTTTGTTCACTTCAGGACCGTTGGTGTACCATGTGAAGTTTGGCAGTCCCTTATCGTCGGTCAGTGAAGTTACGTTGTTCTCGCCGGGGAACGGATCGCCCTTGTGGCTGTTCTGATATTCGGCCGTTGTGTATTCGCTGTTGTATGACGAAATGAGTATTCCGTCGGCCGGTATGAGCGCGAAGCCTGGACGTCCCGGAGTTTCGTTTGGATGGTCGTTGAAGGCAACGGTGCTCTTTGGCCACTTCACATGGTAGGCGATGAGACCGTGACCGATGGCATATCTGTTCCAGTCTTTTTTCTGGATGTTCTCAAGTACGATGTATTCTGATTTGTCGGCGTCGTTCACCATTTTATATGATTGTCCTCCGTCGCTTACAGGTGTGGCTGTAATGGAGGCGTTGTTTTCGAGCGGTGTGATGGTGTGCCAGCCGAGGGTCTCGCGTTCCCATGCAGTGTAGGCAGTAGGGCAGTAGCCGTAGTATGTATATTCGCCTCCGTCCATTATGCTCCAGTATTCCATCGACTGGTTGTCTATCTGTGCTTCGGCAGAATAAGGATAAAGGTCGGGAAGTCCTATGCAGTGTGAGAACTCGTGGCAGAAGAGTCCGATGCCGTTTATTTTCGGAGTGGCGAACATGCCGTCCGTGACATCAGGGTTGGCGTTCAGCTCGTTGTTCACACCGTAGCGTTGCACGCTGACACCGTTGTATGTGCCGAAGTTTCCTATTCCTGATTTTGGCCATATAGTGCTCGGGTCGGCACCGTTGCTTTCGCCATATCCTGCGTATATGACGTAAACGAGGTCGGCAATGCCGTCGGCGTCAGAGTCATATTTGGGTGTTGAGAAATCGATCTGTGCGGATGCCAGGGTGCAGGCCTCCTTTATCATTTCGTCGCAGTTGACATCCTTTACCGAACCGCTGTTTTTTCCATAATATGACATGTCTTTCGACAGTGTTACAGGACCTACTATGTCGAATGTCGGTTGATAAGCCCCGAAGCTCATGTCGGTGAAATATTTTTTCACGCTTCCGTGATTCAGACTCTCGCCGTAGCCCATTTCTGTCTGTTCGTCGCCGTTGAGATACTGGTCGAATACGGTTTTCGGATCGCTCACGGTGAACTTGGTGTCCTGGAATTCTACGAGTATGACGATGGCGGTCGGTTTGCCTGTGCTTGGAAAATAAGGAGGATTGCTCGTCGGAGCTATCGGCTCACGCCTTTGTGCCATTCTGTTGTTGTCTGCTTCTTCCGAGAAAAACGCTTTCAGATTCTGCTTTTTTACGAGCGACAGTTCGTTTATCGATCTTTCTGTTTTTTCGTGCGCAAGTTGTGAGGTAGGAGTGATGTTGCCTTTAGCATCTATATCGGCAATGTAGAAATTGTTGCCGGAGCGTGCAAGTATCACATTGTCCGTGGTTGTGTACCAGCTGAAGTGTTCGTCTCCGTGGAGTCTTACGGTTATTGTCGTGCCGTCACTCTGTCTTACGGAGAATGGTGCCGTGTTGGCTTTTGCCGCCCATGACGTGGCTGTTAAGGCCGCGAACATGACGGTAAGTAAAATGTTTTTCATCCTATTTTGTGTTTTGTTTGTTTTTATCGTCCTTCTTATTGTGGCCGAACCAGTATTGTCCTTTGTTTCTGGTTCTCGATCCGAAGGCTATGGCTTTCGTAGGGCAATGGTGGTAGCATGCGAAACATGTAAGGCATTTGCCGTTGTGCAGCCATTTGGGTTCCATTCCAACGCCACCTTTTATGTCGTGAACAGGGCAGACCTTTGCGCATCTGCCACATTTTATGCATTTATCGTTGTCAACCTTGAAAGGCGTGTCTTTTACAGTGTATTTCAGGAACATGTGACCGATGAACCTGCTGTTTATGCGTGGCCACCGTCCTATCACAAGTTCTTGTATTCCGGACTGTCTGGATTTTATCAGTCTGATATATTCTGTAAGTTTGTTGCCTGCATCGTCTATTTTCTGTTTCTCCTTTTCAGGAGTATCAACATCCATGAACGGCATGCCGACATACGACTCGGGCATGATGAGTGTGAACGAACTGTTCAGAGTTATGCCGGCCTTTGCAAGGTCGCTCCTGAATATGTCGATTGTCTCGCCTATGGTGTCGCCTGCGGTGCATACGGCGTAACAATAATTGTTGTTATAGCCTGAAATATGCAGCTTTTTAATGAATTCTCTTACGATTATTGGTGGTCTCCATCCGTGTACCGGAAAGCAGTAACCTATGCTTTCACCTTCTTTGAGGGTGAATTCATGCTTGTCGATAATATCTGGTATGTAAAACAAATCGTCTCCGGTGGCTTCTGCTATCTGTTTCGCAGCCCATCGGGTGTTGCCTGTTGCTGAAAAATAGAATATCATGCGGTTACTGGTTGGTTTGTATGTTGATACAAGATGTTATGCGTAAAGAAAAATCCCCAAATACGTGTGACTGGTAAATGGGGATTTAAGGGTATTGTGGTTGTTTCTTGATGATTTTATTTTTTCTCAACCATATCGCCTACAATATACAGGCGCGTCATTTCATTGACGCCGTTGGTGCGTACGGTTATTGTTTTTTTGAAATGGCCTGGAAAAGTGTTCTTTCCGTTATATGTCACTTTTATCTGTCCCTTTTCTCCCGGTTTGATAGGGGTCTTTGTGTATGATGGCACCGTGCAACCACAACTTGCGATGGCCTGATTGATGATCAGCGGCATGTTGCCGGAGTTGGTGAATGTGAAAACACATTTCTGTACAGGTTCATCTTCAGAAAACTTACCAAAATCGTATGTTGTGTTTTCAAATTTGATTTCAGCGTATTTCTTCTGTGCCATTGCAAAGTTTACTGTCGCCAATAACAAAAACGACATTATGAGAAACTTTTTCATAATCAAGTGTTTTAATTCGCTGCAAATTTAATAAAAAGAAATGCGGGCATCTGATAGTGATATTATATTTTCACATTAATTAATATATCACTGCATATCTTAATCTGATAATCAGGCAATTGGCTCAAGTTCAATCGATATATAGAATATATATAGCATGTTTTTTTTACGTTTCAAAGAAATATTGTACTTTTGCAGAAAGTATAAAAACATTCGTAACATTATGTATAGAAGTAACACGTGTGGAGAGCTGAGGCTTTCTGATGCCGGCAAAACAGTGACGTTGGCCGGATGGGTTCAGCGCGTAAGAAAAATGGGAGGAATGATATTTGTCGATCTACGCGACAGATATGGCATAACTCAGCTTGTGTTCAATGAGGCTGACGACAGCGAGCTTTGCGGTCGTGCAGGAAAACTGGGACGCGAATATTGTGTTCAGGCCACAGGACTTGTAAGCGAAAGGCAGAGTAAAAATGCAAATCTTCCTACCGGAGATATCGAGATTATAGTAAAGAACCTGAATGTACTTTCAGAAAGTCTCACACCTCCATTCACCATAGAAGACAATACTGACGGTGGCGACGATATAAGAATGAAATACCGTTATCTGGATCTCAGACGTCCGTCTGTGCGCAAGAATCTTGAATTGCGCCACCGTATGACAATCCTTATCAGAAACTTCCTCGATTCAAAGGATTTCATTGAGGTAGAGACTCCGATACTAATCGGTAGTACACCTGAGGGAGCACGCGACTTCGTCGTGCCGTCACGAATGAATCCCGGACAGTTCTATGCGTTGCCGCAGAGTCCTCAGACTTTGAAGCAATTGCTTATGATAAGTGGATTTGACCGTTATTTCCAGATAGCTAAATGTTTCCGTGATGAGGACTTGCGTGCTGACCGTCAGCCGGAGTTTACACAGATAGACTGTGAGATGTCGTTTGTGGATCAGGAAGATGTCATCGAATTGTTTGAAGATATGGCAAGACATCTGTTTAAGGAGATACGTGGAGTGGAACTGCCTGCTAAGCTTCAGCAGATGACCTGGCACGAGGCTATGCGTCGTTTTGGAAGCGATAAACCGGATCTTCGTTTCGGTATGGAATTCGTCGAACTGATGGATGTACTGAAAGGAAGCGGTTCGTTCCAGGTATTCAACGATGCTGAATACATCGGAGGTATATGTGTGCCTGGATGTGCAGGATATACTAGAAAGCAGCTCGACCAGCTCACTGATTTTGTCAAGAAGCCTCAGATCGGTGCGAAGGGACTTGTTTATGTCAAATTCAATGAAGACGGTACAATAAAGAGCAGCATCGATAAGTTCTACAGCCCTGAGGTAATGCAGAAACTTAAGGAAAAGGTGGGCGCGAAAGACGGAGACCTGTTGCTTATCTTGAGTGGCGATAAACCCAACAAGACACGTGTACAGTTGTGTGCCCTGCGTCTGGAAATGGGAGATCGTCTCGGACTGCGTGATAAGAACAAGTTCGAATGCTTATGGATAATTGATTTCCCGCTCTTTGAATGGAGTGACGAGGAACAGCGTCTGATGGCAACTCACCATCCGTTTACAATGCCTAACCCTGACGATATTCCTCTTCTTGAGGATCATCCGGAGCGTGTGAGAGCTAAGGCTTATGATTTTGTATGCAATGGAATAGAAGTTGGTGGCGGAAGTATTCGTATTCATGATTGCAAGCTTCAGGAAAAGATGTTCAACATTCTAGGCTTTACTCATGAGAGAGCGATGGCACAGTTCGGCTTCTTAATCAATGCTTTCAAATACGGCGCACCACCTCATGCAGGACTTGCTTTTGGTCTTGACCGTTTCGTATCGATAATGGCAGGATTGGATTCGATTCGTGACTGCATCGCATTCCCGAAAAACAATAGCGGAAGGGATGTAATGTTGGATGCTCCGTCAGAATTAGACCCGAAACAACTCGAAGAACTCAAGATAAAAGTTGACTTAAGTCAAAAAAATAGTTGAAAGTTCCCGACAATACGTAAAAACGGCCTTTTCTTCGATAAATAAAAGAAGAATATTAAAAAATTAGTCGTACTTTTGCAGTAGAATTAAATCCATGATCAGTTATATATTTGACTTGGAGTTTTTATTTTTACGATAATATGACAGAAAAGAAAGCTGCAACGAAAAAAGTTGTTACAAGCAAAGCTGAAACGTCAAAGAAGACGGCGGCTAAAAAAAATGAGGTAGTTATTAATGCTGAGAGTGTTGGATTCCGCGCTGGTGATGTATATCAGGCTCTGGCTGCTGCAGAAAAACCAATGAGTGTAGCAGAAATTGCAAAGGCTGCGAAAATCAGTAAAGAAGAAGCTTATCTTGGTATTGGCTGGCTCTTTAAAGAAGGAAAAGTTAAAGATGAAGATTCTCTCATCGCATTGGCTTAAATTTTAAAACGATATCAAGGGAGAGCTGCAATAACGTTACAGCTCTCCTTTTTTTATTATTCATGGTTTTAGATAAGGAGATATTACGTGTGTTGTCTGAAGTTGGAGAAGATGGACTCTCCATAAAGAAGATAGCCATACATGTGCATAATGCTTGTAATTCTTTCTTTGACAGGATGTCGTATGATGAAGTGCATGCTTATGTTACCAGTTTCCTTATTCGTAATTCGAAAAATCCGCATTCATTAATAGAAAAGTTAGAACGACGTGGGTATTATCGGCTTAACCGTAATTCGTACATGACACAGCAATTAATGCTGCAATTCATGGATGAGGAAAACCGGGACAGAAAATGTTCAGAGGATTTTCATACAGACGAGGACCATTCTTTGTCATTGTTCTGAATATGGTCTGACAATAGTACTAGTTCTTATAATGGAACTTTTTATGCCGTAAATACAACAATTTTAATTTATTTTTTTGATATTTTTCTATAGATAGAAATATTTTATGTATTTTTGTTAAGGAATATACATAATATATACTATGGATAAAGTTAACAATCATCTGGTTATAATGGCAGGAGGTGTAGGAAGCCGTTTTTGGCCTATGAGCACTTCTGACAAACCCAAACAGTTTATAGATGTCCTTGGAACCGGACAATCATTGTTACAGCTTACTTATGACCGTTTCGACGGAGTATGTCCGCCGGAGAATGTATGGGTAGTAACGAATAAAAAATATTTCGATATAGTTCATGAACAACTGCCTAACGTGCCGGTCGAGAATATATTGTTGGAGCCATGCAGGCGAAATACAGCTCCGTGCATTGCTTATGTCAGCTGGCGCATAAAGTCAATAAACCCAAAGGCAAACGTTGTTGTGACCCCCAGTGATCATATCGTTACAAACAGAAAAGAGTTTAACCGTATAATAAATTCGTGTCTTGATTTCACAAGTGATACCGATGCGATTGTTACACTTGGTATTACACCGACATGCCCGGAGACAGGATACGGATATATACAGGCCGACTTGAGCTCATGTTCTTTGCGTAATAAAGAGATTTACAGGATTGATTCGTTCAAGGAAAAACCAGATCTCGATACAGCGAAGAAATATATTTCACAGAAGAATTATTTCTGGAATGCAGGCATATTTATTTGGAATGTCAGCACTATTGTCAATGCATATAGAGTTTATTGTCCTCAGATTGGTAAGGTTTTTGAAAATCTTCTGAAGGTGTATGGAACGCCGGCAGAGCGGGAAATGATAGATAAATATTATCCGGAATGTGATAATATATCTGTGGATTATGCCATTATGGAAAAAGTTGAGGACATATTTGTGTGCCCTTCAAACTTTGGATGGAGCGATCTTGGTTCATGGAGCGCACTGCTGATGCAGACACATCGCGACTTGTACGGCAATGGTCTGTTGGGTAATAATATACATTTGTATGACTCACACAATTGTATAATACATACTACTCAAGAGAAAAAGGTTGTCATTCAAGGACTTGATAATTTTGTGGTGGCAGAGAAAGATGATATGTTATTGATATGTAAATTGTCTGAAGAGCAGCGGATAAGACAATTTGCGGAGGAGTGAGCCGTTAGCTTTGTTTCGGTTTTGTCTGACATTACTATTTTGATGTGTTCTCGAAAGAGTACATGTCATGTTATGGTTAGGTCCATATTGAGGCATAAAAGAGTCCATCCCGGGTCTTGAAATGATTTATGTTGAGAGCTCACACGGGTTGTTTGGCAAGTCCAAAGAGCCCATTCCGTTGCAGTGGAAATAAAATGCCACCTTTTGAGATGCAAGTAAAGACAATAATTGTTTTTTGATTTTGTGTCGAATTCAAAATGTTTCATTATAAAATAAATAAAGGTAAAGGAGCATATCCTTTACCTTTATAGTTTCAATTAGTTTATCGGTGTATTGTAACAACGTCTTCTTTGGTGCAAGATTTATTATGCAGCTTGTTTCTTTTTCTTATAATGACGTACTATTGCATAAATTAATACTGCAACAACGAATATGGAGATTGTAATCCATTTTATGTATTCACCATACTCATTAATCTTGTTGTTTAGCTGTTCTTCCGGAACAATGGAGTGCAGATACCATCCCAATGCAGCAAGCACGCAGTTCCAGCATCCAGCTCCTAATGTTGTATATAAGATGAATTTCCAAAAGTTCATCTTTGCAAGTCCGGCAGGGATTGAGATTAATTGTCTTATCACTGGAAGCATACGGCCTGTGAGTGTTGCGACTGCACCATGATCGGCAAAATATTTTTCGCTTTTCTCGAGCTTCTCTGTATTAAGCAGACACAATCTTCCCCATCTGCTGTTCACAAATCTATAGATTATCGGGCGTCCAAGATAATAGGCCAGTGCATAGTTTGCTATTGCTCCGAGATCGGCTCCTATTGTTGCAAACAGAATAACAAGAACAATATTTAATTCGCCTGCGGCTGCATGGTAGGCTGCCGGAGCAACGACAATTTCTGACGGAAAAGGGATAAAGGTACTCTCTATAAACATAAGGAATACTATCGCACCGTAGTTAAGATTGTCTAATAATGTGGAAAGGATGTTCATTTTTCTTTAGTGTTTTCTTTTAACTTGTTATACATATATTTATAATATTCGTTCACTGCAAATCCTTTTGGAAAAAGATGACCAAGTACGAATTGTGCTTCGTCACTTTCCTCTTCGCATGCCTGTTTCAGATAAGACAAGAATTCTTCCTCTTTATTCAGTTGCTGGCAGCAGAGAGCAAGATATGCCAATCCCTTTTTGTTTGTGTCAGCTCTGAATGTATTGATTGATTTTAATATCTTGTATGCTATGTTCACATATCCGCAATCGAAAATAGAGATCGCTATATGTATGGATATCTTCCTTGAAAAATCCGATTTATGGATGGCGTTCTTATAATATCTTATGGCATTGGAAACATCGTTGTGCTCAAGATATATGTGAGCCTTTAAGACCATCAATTCGTTTTTGTCGGATGTTTCTATTTCTTCTGCTTTTCCGACATATTCCAAAGCCTTATCCATTTCGTCAACACTGGAATATGCAAGTGCAAGTTCCTGATATATCTCAATGAGATCTGACGGATTACGGTTGGCTTTCTGTTCGGCTGTTCTGTACGCTGATATAGCGTCGTAAATCTTATTCAGATTGATGAGAGTATTTCCTTGAAATACATATCCGCTTTGATCTTCAGGACATAATTTGGTGAAGCGTCTATAATATTCCAACGCATCTTCATATCTCCCTAACCTGAACAGACCGTTTGCTTTATTCAATAAAGCTTCGTCATCTTCAGGATTGATGGCTATGGCAAACTCGCTGCTTGTGATGGAATCGTTTATCTTTTCATCCATGAGTTGTGCCGCAGCCAGTCTGTTCCAGAAATGATTAGAATAAGGATCCTCGTCCAAAAGTTCCTCGAATATGTGTTCGCTGCATTTATAATTACCCTGTCCGAGCGCGATTCGGCCTTTCAGCTCTTTATAATCAGGCAAATCATAATCTTCGGACATGGCAAGCCAACTCTCAGCGATGTCGTATTTTTCGTAATCAACAAAGATTGTTGCGACGTCTAAAATGAAGTCAGCAATGTCGTCTTCGTCAATATATTCCATCCGCTCATGCAGATATTTGTCTGCCATTGCGGTTTGTTTGTTTACAATCATTATCTCAGCAATCAGATAATAATAGTCCAAATCGCTTTTGTCGCAGACCATATCAGCATATTTCTCAGCAAGAGCCGAGTCATGTTCCTCAAGCAGAGCGAGTCTTGCTCTGAATATGACCGGCATTGTTGAGCTGGGAAATAGTTTTATTGCAAGATTTATAGCTTTGATTGCCTGAGAGATATTGCCTTTGTCATAATAGAACTCGGCAATATCTGTCAGTTCTTCAGGTTCCATATATATATCTTCGTTTACGAGTTGTGCCTCCTCGTATCTTTTTATAATGTTTCTGAATCGTAAGCTATCGAAGTCTTTCTCGCCGTTTGCCATTATTTATTTTGTTTGGCCCAGGTGTCTTTTAATCCTACGGTTTTGTTAAATACAGGCTTATCTGCAGTTGATACAGGGTCGGCCATGAAGTATCCTATGCGCTGGAACTGCAGATATTCTCCGGCTTTGCGTTCAGCTGCATAATCCTCTACATAGCAGTTCTCGTTCACTTTCATGCTGTCAGGATTAAGCAACTCTCTGAAATCCCGTTCGTCTGCAGAAGGATTTTCTACGTTGAACAGTCTGTCATATATTCTTACGGTTGCTTTCTTGCAGTGTTCTGTCGATACCCAATGCAGTGTACCTTTCACTTTGCGGTTTGCGCCTTCGCGTCCGCTTTTTGATTCAGGATCATATTCTGCCTGTATTTCGACAATATTACCATCCGCGTCTTTCGTACATCCTGTGCACTTTACTATGTATGCGTTTTTCAGTCTTACCTCCTTACCCGGAGTCATTCTGAAGAACTTCTTCGGTGCGTCTTCCATGAAATCCTCGCGTTCAATCCACAGATTCTTAGAGAATGTTATGGTATGTGTGCCGTCAGCTTCGTTTTCCGGATTGTTGACTGCAACCATTTCTTCAGTCATTCCGTCGGGATAGTTTGTTATTACGAGCTTCACCGGATTCATCACAGCCGAAACTCTTATTGCACGTTTGTTAAGATCCTCGCGTACGGCAGCCTCAAGAAGCGCCATATCATTAAGAGCGTCGAATTTCGTGTAGCCGATAGAATCGATGAATTTGCGAATGCTTTCTGGTGAATATCCGCGACGTCTCATACCGGACAGTGTGGGCATGCGCGGGTCATCCCATCCACTTACTCTTTTCTCATTTACCAATGCCAGCAGCTTGCGCTTGCTCATCACTGTATAGGTGAGGTTAAGTCTGTTGAACTCAATCTGTCGTGGTCTGAAGTCATTTATATTTTCCGTCTCACCGTTCATCTCCTTCAGGAAATCTATGAACTTGTCATACAGAGGGCGGTGAGGCACGAATTCCAGTGTACATATTGAATGTGTGACACCCTCAAAGTAATCGCTTTGTCCGTGTGCGAAGTCATACATCGGGTATGCATGCCATTTCGTACCGGTGCGGTGGTGTGGGGTGTGGATGATACGATACATTATAGGGTCGCGGAAATGCATGTTCGGGTTTGCCATGTCGAGCTTAGCTCTCAGCACCATGCTTCCTTCCTCGGCTTCCGCGGTATTCATCTTCTCAAACAGTCTGAGATTTTCTTCTATCGGACGGTCTCTGTATGGAGATGGTTTACCCGGAGTGGTCGGTGTACCTTTCTGTTCGGCGATCTGCTCTGATGTCTGTTCGTCTATATACGCATGTCCGTTTTTGATCATCCATATTGCAAACTCCCAGAGCTTGTCAAAATAGTCTGAGGCATAGAAAATATTTCCCCATTTGAATCCGAGCCATGTTATGTCGTTCAGAATATTTTCTACATATTCGGTGTTTTCTTTTGTCGGATTTGTGTCATCGAATCGCAGGTTGCACACTCCATTGTATTTCTCTGCGACACCAAAGTCCATACATATGGCTTTTGCGTGTCCTATATGCAAATATCCGTTAGGCTCTGGCGGAAAACGTGTTTGTATTCGTCCGGCGTTCTTACCTTCTGCCAGATCTTTTTCCACAATCTGTTCTACAAAGCTGATGCTTTTTTTCTCCAGAGATGTCTCTTCCTCTTTGATTGCCATATTATTATGTTTATTAATAATTATGTTGCAAAATTAAGAAAAAAAATCAGTTATCTCTATTTATGACATATAAAATTTGTATATATGTCCGATGTGTATGCGCATTTGCAACATATCTTTTCTATTTGGTATCAATTATTGGTTAATAATGCCATTGCTGTTTATCGGATATCTGATTGCGGTAATCATTCCAAATTAGAAATATTGTGAAAAAAAACACATAAAAAGAGAAAATATGTTTTATAATATAAGAAAAGATTTTAAAGTTATATAAAAATATGTTACCTTTGCTTCGTTATCCTGAATACAATCTTTTTACCTTAAGAGAAAGGCTAATACCTATTGAAATAAATGCAGGCTTCTGTGAAGAAGCCTGCATTTTTGTTTTCTGTCGAATGAATTGTTGCATTCGCTTTATGTGTATTTTCTCTATTTTATTCCCCTCTTGTTCAGAGCCTGAGAGTATCTGCGAGCGTTTGCCATGTGTTCGTCATAGGTGCGTGCAAAGTTGTGCGTGCCGCTGAAGTCTTCTTTTGCGCACATGTACAGATAATCATGTTTCGTGTGATTCAGAACGGCATCTATGCCTACCACAGACGGAATTCTTATAGGTCCAGGTGGAAGTCCTGTCCTACGGTAAGTATTGTACGGACTGTTGATGTTCAGAAGTTTATTGTATATTCTCCGTAAGTCGAATTTCTTCCATGCGAATTTTATTGTCGGGTCGGCTTGCAGGGGCATTCCGTCGGGATATTCGCTGTTGCGAAGTTTCAACCGGTTGTAGTACATGCCTGCTACCATAGGCTTCTCCTTATCGTTGGCGGTTTCTTCGTCAACAATGCTTGCCAGAGTCATTATTTCCGTAGGACTCATTCCTATGTTGCGGGCTTGCGCCATGCGTTCCTCATTCCAGAATCTGTCGTATTCCTTTTTCATACGTTTAAGCAGATTTTCGGTGCTGGTGTTCCAGTATATGTCGTAAGTGTTCGGTATGAACATACATATCACTGTTGTAGTGTCAAACCCCAGCTTCTCACAAGTCTGTTCGTCCTTCAGGGCTTTGCAGATACTTGCGCTGTCTATCATCAGTTTCTCAGAAAGCGTGGCCGATAGTTTCTCGATGGTCCTTACCGACGGTATTGTCAGGTTCACCGGTGTCTGCAATCCGTTTTTCAGTCTTCTGAAAGTCATTGCCGCACCTTCCCCGCTGCTTATGGCATAGCGTCCGGTACGTATGTTTTCTGCATATTTGCTATATTTGGCGAGCAGTTTGAAAGCTGTGATTGCATGTGGCTTAGATACCTTTGTAAGCTTCACCGTTACCGAATCCATGTTGTCGTCGTTGTCGATGTAAACATATTCAGTCGTGTCTTTTGCGGCCATTGACGAAAAGAAATAATAATAAATGGTTCCACAGATTATCAATAAACATATTGCCGCAATAATCAGAATAATCTTTCCAGATTTCATCGCTATTTGTTTTTCGTGCAAAGTTAATGCATTTTTGTTCGAAATACAAAATAATTCATCCTAAAAAATGTCTTTATTTTATAATACTTTAAGCATTGAAATCATGACCTGTATGCCTGTAAAAAGTTTCTACTTTGCCTATCATATTTCTTGCAGTCGTGTGATGAAATAATCGTTGGCCGTATGGTTGTGATTTGAGATGATTTTCCTAACTTTGCCACCCGATGGCATAATGTGCCTGTCGGCCGTGCAAATCGTGGTATGAATTGCCCTTATTGCGGCTCATCCTGCACATTTTGGTTGCCGTGTGACAATACAAACACAATCAATAGATTACACATGAAGATAACATATATATTCCATAGTGGTTTTGCAATAGAGACCGACGGATGCATCATGATATTCGATTATTGGATGGATCCGTCTCATGTCGTGCCTCGTCTGCTTGAGTCTGACAAACCGCTTTATGTATTATCGAGTCATTTCCATGAAGATCATTTCAATCGTGAGATTTTTTCGTGGAAGGACAGAAGTGCAGACACGTTTTTCATATTGTCAAAAGACATATTGAGACACCGCAGGGCTGCCAAACCCGAAGCTGATGTCTGGCTTGCAAAGGGGGCGTCGTGGAGCGACGGGATGTTGAGTGTGACGGCCACCGGAAGTAATGACAGCGGTGTGTCGTGGATAGTAGAGACCGCCGGTAAACGCATTTTTCATGCGGGCGATTTGAATAATTGGTATGCAAGATTCCTTTCAGACGATAGTGCCGACAGCGGTTCCGACAGCACAATAAAGGAGTTGGACGTTGATCCAGTGAAAGAAGAGAAGATGTTTCTTGGCGAGTTGAAAGATATATGCAAGGTGACTGATTCTTTTGATGTGGCCATGTTTCCGGTCGATGGACGAATAGGAAACGGATACACCCGTGGCGCCCGGCAATTCATAGACACGTTTGAAGTGGGGCTGTTTGTGCCGATGCACTTCGTGGCGAGCGGTTTCGAGTCGGCATGGCGTATGAAAGAATTTACCGATGCCCGTGGAATAGGCTTTTGGAAGATAGGGCGTGAGGGTGAGACCATTGAGGTGTAGAAACATTGATAAAACGAAAATCAGGTATAAACGATGAAGCACATAGAGGTCGTAGCAGCCGTGATATGTCGCGACGGCAAATATTTTGTCACACGGCGCGGGTATGGGGAGTTTAAGGATTATTGGGAATTCCCCGGTGGAAAGGTGGAGGAAGGTGAGAGTAGGGCAGATGCCTTGAAACGCGAGATAAAGGAAGAGCTTGACGCCGAGATAATTGTCGGTGACTACATCACCACCGTTGATTGTGACTATCCGTCTTTTCATCTCACCATGCACTGCTATATGTGCACTGTGTCGGCAGGCCATCTGGTACTGAAAGAGCATGAGGACGCCGCGTGGTTGGACGTGAAGGACATGGCGTAGCTGGATATGCTGCCGGCAGATAAGGAAATAGTGAGAATACTCTCTGACCGTGTCTGATATATTACCTTACAATTTTTCTTGATTTTATTTTGACAAAATAAATTCGGAAAATAGGTGTGAAGGAATGTTAAATCATATATAATAAAGGGCATTTAGGATAATACAGTCTTTTGAGATACCCCATAATATATTCCGGAAAAGTTCGTTCCGCTTTCTGATATTGCCCATTTCGCAGCACGATTAAGCCCATATCAGGGCGCGATATGGCCTATTTCGGCACCAAATATGGGCCATTTCGCATGCCGAAATGGTACATATTGCGATGCAAAGAAACGCCTCTTAAACATAAATTGTTGATAATCAGTGCAATATAAAAGCCTCTCATAATCCGCGTATTTGCGCCCGAAGGAGAGTCTGTCCGCAAATACACACTTATTTTTCGGGGTAGAACAGGAAACTCCGAGGGGAAAATCAAAATCCGGTTACAATTTGAAAGTACCCCATATCAATTTCATTCAGCAAAAGAAAACAATACTGCTTAAGTAATGAAGCAGCGTTTTTTATTAAAATCAATCATCGGTAAATTCTTGATTGGGCGCGTTCAGTCATACGGTATTGTGCTTATGTGGAGCTAAAGCGGGCTTTTCGGATATGCGGAACGGTGTTTATGATGTGCCCAAACGAGTTGCTTTGTAATGAGTTGATTGCCTGTATATTATGAGGATAATTCTTTAATATTATGCAAAAGTCATTGCGTGTTGTTGTCTCCATACATGAACTTATGCGTGACAAGGTGTTAAATTCGGGCTCAGAATCTGAAACTTATGCTGCCATACGGAAGGCAGTTGCCTTTCAGACTTATGGAATAGAAGCTCTGTAAATCCTCTTCCGAAGGCCGGCCTATCACATTATAAAATCCACAACGTAGGGAAAGAAGTCTTTTTCCGAACGATTTTTCAAATGTATAACCCACGTCAACCCTATAATTCATTGGCTCGCGTGTGGTCCTGAAAGTATTTTCAGAATTGTCCGCGAATTCAAAATCATAGTCAATCACTTTGCCTGAGTGTGCCATACCGCCAACGGAGACGAGCGAATGTTTGTTGAGACGATACGACAGGGCAGCGCCCACCTGATGAGGAATGTCGTAGAGAGACGGCATCTTGCCACGCTCTTTCAGTATGTCGAACCATTCGCGGCTGCGCGAGTATGAGTAGGAGAACTGCAACAGCCAGCGCTTCCACGTCTTGTTCATATACAGTCTTATTCCGAAACTGTCGCCGTCGCCGGTCATGATATATTGGTTCCAGTTGTTGTCTTCCACGAAGGCGTCGGGCTTGAATGCCATCAGGTTATGTCTGGTTTTATAATATAGTGATACCTCTACGAGTCCGCCGTCCATGAAATGTTTCCATCCCGCTTCGTAGTGTTCGGACGTACGTGGTTTATAGCCGTCGATGCTCGGCATGCGGAAGTCTGTGGGCATGTCCAGATAGCTGAGCCGCAGGCAGTGGTAGAACTGCTCCATCCTGGAGAAGTTGAGATAAATCATGTCGTCGTTCCACGGAAAGTATCTCAGCGAGAAGCGCGGCTGTATGCTGTAATAATATTTATTGCCGTGTGGGAAATATCCTATTCCGTGCACGCCTGCCTGTATGGACATGCGCTGTGTTACGCGTATGCGGTTGTCGTAGAATACAGATACCTGGCTGATAAGCTCATGGCGTGGGCGCAGGTTGTCGCCGAATGCGGCGAGGTCGTAAGTGTCGAACGAATATTTAGCGCCCCATCTTACTTTGTATATATTGTCGGCCGAATATGAAAATTCAGTTGAGGCATTGAGCGACTTGATGCCGCTGTGTATGTAACCATCGTCGTCAAGCCCGAACATGTCAAGCCTTGCGCGGTTGACGTGTTCGCTATAGAATAATGATGTGTTGCTCTCCAGTTTTCCTAACATTGTGCGGTAGGTGAGCTAATAAATCTGATTGTCCCATCTAAGCACTGACTTACGCTCGTCGCTGTTTGTCGGCATGCGGTAGTCGTCCCTTGCTCCGTATGCCATCAGGCTCAGTGAGCTGCGTTTAGATATATCGTATGACAGCTTGGCATTGTAGTCGTAAGTGGCATGGTTGAGCCGGTTTTCTTCTTTACGCATATTGTCGAAGAAGTCGAGCCAGCTGCGTCGTGCACTTATCATGTACGACAACTTGTTCTTCACGATGGGGCCTTCCATCGTCACAGATGCGGCAGGCATGTCTAGTGACAATGTGTTCACATATTCGTTTTATTGCCGTCCTTCAGGTTTACTTCTGTTACTGACGACAGCTTCCCCTCGAAACGGGTTGAGAAGAAGCCTTTGTGGAACACTATGTTTTTTATGGCGTCACCGTTGAACATTGGCATGAGGCTGTTGAAATGGCCATGATGAAACACCGGTACACCGTCGAGCAGGAACAGATTCTCGTCGGTACTGCCGCCGTCGGCCTGAAGATTGTTTCCGGCAGGCGACGATATGACACCCGGCAATATCCATATTTGCGCGAACAGATCGTTCTTGCTGAACGACAGCATGTTTGAGGCCGCCAGCTCGCAAAGTTCGTTTTCTTCTTTGTTTTTCTCAATAGTAGGGCCTTCTATCTCGAATGCCAGAGGTCTCAACGGTACGGACAGGAAACGGTCTTTGTCTGCGTTGATTTGCAGTGTGTCCGGCTTGTATCCTATATACGAGACTATTATCTTATAGTTTCCTTGCGGAGCGTATATCCTGAACAGTCCTCCTGCATCGGTCTGTGCTATCTGTCTGTCGTTGTTGTTGCGGTCAATGCGTACTATCGCTCCGTATAGCCGTTCGTTGCTCCCGTCCTCATACACTGCGCCGCTTATACATACGGTCTTTTTTTAGTCGCCTGTATGATGAGCTTGCGTGGAGGCATGGACGAAATGTTTATGTCGTAATCTTTCAGGACGGCCCTCAGCAGTGTCCCGACTGTGGTCGTTCCGTTTATTCCGGGATTCACTTTCCTGTCCAGGTCTATCATGGCCGGATTGTATGACAGGACTATGCCACATTCTTTCTCAATGATCTCAAACCATCGCAATATGGTGGCGGAGGAGGCACTTATGCTCAGTGTCTCTTCCGCCATCATATGTTCTGATTGCCGTGTCTGACTATAGACTTCGTACGAGGTGGATACTTGCGCGATGATGATCAACAGCAGCAGGTATAGTCGCTTCATTTATACAAGACGTAATGTTTGCCTTCTTTCAGTATCTTATATTTGCATCCGCATAAGAATGCCAGTTCTTTTGTGATGTTCAGGGCGTCGATGGTCTCTATGCGTGTCGTGACGAGGTTGTTTTCCAGTCCGTCAGACAGTTCGATGCGTATGCCTGTCTTTTCTTCAATCTCTTTCACTACATCAGTGATTTTCGCATTATTGAAGTCAAGTGTGAGGCTGTTGTCGGCTGTGTCCGTTTCCGGTGTGGTTGTCATACCAGTCTTTATGGTGCCGTCTTGAAGTATTGCTTTCTCGTCTTTGTTTATTATGACGCTTTGCTTGCCGCAAGTCACTTTCACGGTTCCCGTCTTTACGTAGACTCCTGAGCTTGCAGGAGTTGATGCGTCCACAAGAAACGATGTGCCGAGCACTTCCACGTCAATGGCTTCTGTCTTGACAATGAAACTCACTCCATTGTGCCTTTTCACTTTAAAGAATGCTTTGCCTTTCAGTATGGCGTTCCTTGGCGCATGGTCGTCCGGGTGGCTGAATTCGAGAGTGGAGTGGGGATAGAGGTGCACTTCAGACCCGTCTGAAAGCATTATCTGCATCTCTGATGCTTCATTATTGGCATAATATGCCACGTCTTTATCCTTGTTCCCTACAAGATAGGGTATGGAGAAGAGCACAATAATCAATAATGAGGCAGCCGCTGCAAACATCCATGTTTTCCGGACCGGACGATTTATCGTGCGTCTGTGGCTCAGAGCAGGCTCTATTTTCAGCCATGCCTTTTCCACGTCGTAGCTTTTCTCGTCCGGTGTCTTTATCGGACGATCTATCAGAAGCCGCAGTTTCTGGTATTCTTCGGCATTGCCGGCAATCCATTGTTTAAGCTCAGCTTCCTGCCTCTCAGTCATTTTCTCATTTGCGAAGTGTCTGGCGAGCAGTTCGTTTATGTCATCTTTACGGTTCATTTCTATTCGTGATTTATTATTTGAGACAAAATTATGATGATAACCGTAGCCACAACGAATCTGTTTTCGGCAACGTAAGTACGCAACAGTCTGATGGCTTTTGTCATTTGGTTCTCAATGGTTTTCTCAGACAAGTTCAGTGCGGAGGCAATCTCTCTGTATTTCATGCCGTGCAGTTTGGCCATCATGAAAATATCCTTACATCCGGGTGGAAGCACTGAGAGAGCCGACTCAATCTTTTCTTCTGTAGAAGTATGTTCGTCGCCAGCATTGTCTTCATCGGAGATATTCTGTGATGAAGCATTGCGGCAATCTATCGGAACCATCTTGTATGTGCGTTTGCGCAAGAAAGAAATGCTGCGGTTTTTTTACGGCAGTGGTCATGTATGCGGCAAACTCCGGCTCGGCCATAGAGTCGAGTCCTTTATTCCATACATAGACGAATAACTCCTGAACAATGTCTTCAGAGTCTTCTTTATCAGAAACATATCCATAGGCTATGTTGCATAGCCGTGGATAATGTTTCTGAAATCTGGTTTTGAATATTTCCTTATTGTCGGCTCTCATGTTGATAGTGTTTCAGTGCTGCTTTTGTTTTCAGAATCTGAAGCTGACACCGGCTGTTACGAAGCCTTTATGTCCGAGACCTGCTTCGAGGAATGCTCCTATGGTTTCGTTGCCTACTCTTACTGCAATGGGGTTCACCTGATAAGCAAACGATGTCTTAAGATCAGCCTTTTGCGCTGCCATTTTTCCTGCGTCTGTAAGTCCTGTTTCTTTATGGCTCTTCAGATTTACGCCGGCCGAAGCATTTCCGTAAAGTTCTACGAGTTTGCTCTTAAAGTATACGAATTCAGCTGTCGGGAGTATCATGAAGTTCAGTTCGCGCTCTTTTATGGACGGTGTCTTGTCTGCTTCCAATGTCAGTTTACTGCTGGAGTGTGAGAATCCGAAGTCTGCACCTACTCTGAAACGGTTGATTGAATAGCGGTAGCTCAATCCGTAAACAATGCTGTACTTTTCATCGGTACGTTTGCTGCCTGTTATGGCGTCCGCCATTCCGAGTCCTAAGATGTCTACAGTTGACTGTGTCAGTCCGTCACTCGCTGAGATTCGTATCTCGTGTTTGTTCTCTTGTCCGTTTACCAAATTAACTCCTGCGAATAAGCACAAAGATAATACAATAAATTTGAATTTCATAATGTTTGATTTTTTAATGATTAATAATGTCTGTTCTTGTGATTTATTTTTGACCATATAACGCGGGTTATTCGGAATACCCCTATTTACTGTGCGGAAATTTTCATAAATTCGAAAATTTATTATTTATGTGTAATCTGCGGTTTGACGTAAAATGAGATAGTGGCTGCAATCATATTTCCATCCTGTGTCAGGTTTCTAATAAGTATAAGGCTATGACGGCGCTGTATGATTTCGCAAAGGAACATTCAAAATGTGTTGGTGATAATACTATCGGTGCGAAATGCTGTGCGGCAAGTTGAAGCCAATTGTCTGGCCGTACGGACTGAAAAGAACTGGTGCTTTACGGATTTTCTTTGTGTAATATATTATTCTTTGAAATAGCTGAAAACCACATTTTTTATTCTGAGATGCAAGGTTTTGTTGGCAAGTGAGTTTAAATTATAGACATAATCTAAAAATCTTAAATATGAAAATTTGCAGTTTTATTAATTCCTTTTGGCTGATAGCGTGTATTTTTTGTATTGTCTCATGCGATGAGGAGAGTGATTTTATTACTGGGCCTACCACGAGCAGCACGATGATAAGCGGAGTGGCACGTACTGCCGACGGCATGCCGCTTGCGGGAGTGCAGGTGAGTCTCGACTATAAAGAGTCGGTATGGCTGGGACAGCAAGTTACGCGTCATAAGGCTAAAGGCGTGACCGACAACGAAGGAAACTATCGTCTGTACTTCGAGTTGCGTGACGATGAGTTGCGCGACAGTGGAAATGATGCGTCAGTAGCGCGGAACTTCTATCTCACAATAGACCTTTCTTCACTTCCTGAAGATATGTATATAATGCCGAAAGACATCAAATCGGACAATGATGGACAAAAACTGCTCTTTTATTACGATAACCTCCATTTTGATAAGGGCAAGTATTATACTCATAATATTTACATCCCGCGTAAGTGCTGGATTGACGTAACCATTGTAAACAATGGCAAGATAGAGCCAAATGATAAGTTCGTCGTGTCGAACATGATAAAATATGGCGGCGACCAACTGCCTTTCAACTCTTATTATAGCAACGGTCGTGTGCTTATGGAATATCCGGTGGCTATGACGTCAGACCGTGAACAGACGTTCAGGGTGCCGTGTGCGCTCAACGATTCTAATAGTATTTACATCGGATGCATGGAGGGTGGGGTAGGCTCGTACGATGCCGTTACGCCTGTTAAGAAGGTCTTTGTAACAGAAGGTGGGCCGCAATCGGTAAGATTTGATATTGACGCCGCTGAGTGAAACAGATAATATGGTTTAATTAACAAAGATTATGATATGAAACATAACAGGCTTGTATGGCTCATTTACAGGCATACATGTTTCGTAGAATTCATATAATTAAGGCTGCCCCTTTTTTATTTAGGGACAGCCTTACATCTGTGTTATAATTGTGTATGAATTGGTTTTCTAATTTTTCTCATTAATCTCAAACGGCTTGATGGACTCAGCGTTACCATATTGTATGTACATTTGATATTTGCCTGGTTTCAGGTCGCTTATGTCAATCATGAATGGAGCGACATATTTCACGGCTTTCACCATTCGTTCTTTTTTGTCGAAGATTACAACTTTGGCCTGCTCCTGTGTCGGCAAAGTCAGACGTATGCCTGCATTGTTTGGTGTGAAGGTGACGCGTACATCGTCGAGAGCCTTGGCATGGTTAATGGGAAGCTCCGAAACATCTTGGGGAGAGATTCTCACCATAACTTTTAGCGGCACACCTTTTATGCCATCGTCGGGCATGATATATACAGGTATTTCTGTGTCTGGCTCTAATTGCATCAAATTGAGTTCGACGTTGAGTGAACCGCTGTTGGACGGATCGATGCCAAGTGTAGTGTTTTCGAATACGAATGTCACCTCGACAGGCGTGTTGTTCGGATTATCGGCGGAGCGCGAAACACCCATGATGTAACCTTTGTTCTTTATCACATTGTCGGTGGAGAGTTTGGTCCATGCCGTCTTTTCCGGATGCTCTGCACGCGAGCGTGTGTTATATTCACACAAGTAGAAAGCTTTCTTCGCTCCGTTAAGTGTGTAGCCGAGCGAGTTGAGGTCGCTTATCGCAGAAAGACTGACATTTGCCGGGAACGATATGAAATTCCACTTACCCGGTGTGAAAGTATATTTCAATATCAGTTTCTTCACCGTGGCAAAACCATTGTTTACAACTACCTGTCCGCGTGAAGACGGATTTGCATAAACGGTAAGCTCATCAACTTCGTCCCCGTTGTTAAGCACCAGCTTGCCGTCAGCCGGCACCGTCTTATCATTAATGACGTAGAAACGGCATGTTGACAAGGGCGACGTGAGATATTCGTCGGTACCTGGATGCACGGCAGCAACCTCAATATATGCAGACTTGTCTGTAGGTATTGTGTGCACATTCAGTACATTGCCTTCGATAGTAGCATACTCACTGCCTGACGTTATATAGTAAAGCCCTGTTCCTCCGGATGTGAATCCGGCGTCAAGTGTGTAAGTGAAGGGCTTGCTGTAAGGAAGAATCTCGGTTGCAGTCCATGTGGCTTCCTGCTCTTTTCTGACATCCTTTTTGAGATAAAGGCGTCCAAGTGGGAAATTCATATGGTCCTGATTAATATTGTCTATCATATCACCGTTGATCACGATGTCGGTCTGTCCATCGATTGCCACATCATATTTGCGCAGGTATATTCCGTCTGATGGTTTCACAGGATTACTTTTAGCATACATGGTTTGCGTATCCTTCAACTCACCGTTTACAGTGAGAGTGAACTTTACGTCGCCGGCACTCTTGTTATCCTGTATTCCATAATAGGTAAACAGACGCGAGTAAGGGGTATCTTCAGCAAAGTTGAACGTAAAGTTGCCTGTGGCGTGTGTGCTGAAACTCTTGTAGAAGTTAATACCGTCAACAGGAAACGGATTTCCACCATCCACACCTTGGTCATATACAACTATATTATTATATCCGCTGGTGGCGGCGTTCCACTTTACGTCTGGGCCAATCCATTTGAAACGCTCAACGCCATTGTCCTCAATCATCTCAGATATGTAATTATTCCCGTCTTTTGAAGTAAACTTCGCACGATATGCATATCTGTCAGTTGTATCAAGCAAAGGCACGGTGAAATCACGGTCAAGTGTCTCTGGTATTGGCAACAGATAATATCCGTCAGACAGAGGTATATTGTCTGAAGTAACTGTGCTGCTGCCGTCACGCAGGCTGAAGCTGACAAGCTGCACGGTACTTATTCCGGCTCCGCTGTCATATACTTTTGCCAATATCTTACGTCCGGCTAGACTGCCGTCGGCACTTGGCACAAGTCCTATCAGTTCAATGCTTTGAGCCTGTATATACAGGCCAAGCATTGAGAACAATAAAACAAATATATATCTTGCTTTCATTATCGTATGTTTATTTTATTTGTATAATCCTTGTTCGAATTAGATGTGTGTACGCGTACAATGTATGTGCCCGGAGTGAGTTGATGAGAAGAACTCGACGCGTTTGTGGTTGTATAGACACGGCGTCGTCCGGCTGTATCGAAGATTTCAATAACAGACTTTTCTGTAAGTCCGTCTATGCGACATGTGTTTCCGTTGATACTTACAGACGGCTTCTTGTTGCTGGCGTTCTGATCTATTCCGGTTGTCTCATCATATACGTTAAGAACAAGAACGAAGCGCGACTTAGCTTCTGCTGCGTCTTTAACCTCGAATTCATAGCCATTACCATCGAGAAGGTTCCAGCGCTGACCAGTCTGCTTGTCGAGCAATTCTGCTTTGTCATTCAGTCCATATCCGTATGATTTGATTGCAGCTATACGGAACTTTCCGGTGGATGAAAGTCGCAGATATAATGGAATCTCAACCTGCTTTCCTGGAAGTACATTGACAGACAGGTTGCGATCTTTGCATACTGTAGCAATCTCGTTGGTCTTTGAGTTCAGACCGCCCCACATCTTCACAGCATCTTCACCGATGACAAACTCTGTAGAAGTCTCGTCCTGGAGTTTCACCTCGGTGCGGTCTGCCAATTTGTCTCCGTCACCCTCGAATAGTCCCAGACGTAGCATCTTGCTCTCGTGCAGCATATAGTGGTCGAATACCTTACGGCTTATGCTTGTGTTCTTAGCCTCTGGCGTTATCACAAGACTTGCACCGGACTGTCGTGTCTGTACGAAGAATGGCTGGAACGGCATTAGCTTCTGTGTCTCGTCATAATTCTCAACCATATCCCAAGCCGTGTAAGTGTCGCTTTCGGGATTATACTGATAGAGATATTTCACCATCTCATCCTCGCTCAAAATAACGTTATATCCCTTAGTGAGATTTATATTCGATAGATATGGGTTGCCAATAAGGTTCCACCCTGCATCAAATTCGCTTGCGCTCGGATAATATTCAAGCATGTCGGCATAAGTCACATTGCCGCTGCTCAGCATGCTTCCGAGTGAAGTGTTAACCAGACTTGTAACATTATTATCTGTTTCAACTTTTATCTTTATGCCACCGTTTAGAACACCCTGCAACAGTTTTGCCTTCACGCCGAACGATGCATATGGTGATGTGGCTTCTATGACGTTTTCTCCATCTTTGTTGTCTGCCAGAGAGAGTTCAACTATCGGTTCGAGAGCAACATTGAGTTTGAGCTCGCCGTTGTCGCTTACACCCGAAAGGTTTATTGTTACAGGATTTACAGCAAGCGGATTGAGGTTGCTCTTGTTGATGTTTACCACAATGTCTTGCTCTGCAGAGCTGCTCATGTCAAGCTCGGAAATATTTGTTGAGGCGTATTCAGACTCAACTGCTGACACAAGTACTTTGCTTGTCGGATTGGCACTTACGACGCGGCTTCTGACAATGATTTTGTCTGTTGCCTCATCGAGTATGATTGTGTCGCCTTCTGTATAGTTGTCAACAGAGAGATTTACCTTAACAGGCAGTTCTCCTGTAGTGCCATCATACATCAGCATCATTTCACATCCGTCGTTAAGTACGGTTCCGTCAACGCTGAAACTCATTCTGTCGTTGCTACTATTGAGCAGTGGTACATAAGTCATGAACGGTTCTGTTGAACCTATCGGGCGCAGTGCCAGCTTTATGGCAGGGCCTGATGTGATCTCCGGCACGCTGAAGCTAATCGTAGCTGTCTGTCCGGAACTGAACACCGACGCTTTACTCATTGTAAGTGTATAGAACGAGTTGCTCAGTGGTATAAGCTCTGCATGATCAGCATTAGCATAGTTATATGGTGTCCCATTCATCATACTTATGCGGAAGTCCGCGCTTATGTTCTGAGGAGCTGCAACATGTACGGGTTGTCCTGCCTCTGTTTCTTGGCTGTTCTGGGTGAACGAGCTTGAAGGATGGAACGGCATGTGAGAGAAATCCTCATTAGAAGTTGTGCCATAAAGCGTGACCGGGATACCAGTTACCACATCATGTATCTTTCCGTCATCACCTTTATGATCCATGTCGACAAACGAAACCAGACCTGGAGCGTCAAGACGAGGATTATCCATCATATATTTGCGTATTTCGTCTGATGACAAAGCACGGTTCCAAAGCATTACCTGATCAACGGCACCCTTAAACCATTTGTCGCCCAGATAATTCTGTCCGAACATCAGTGCTGAGTTTATCTTTGCTGCGGGTACTGTGGTAGCACGTGAATACTCTGCACCGTTAAGATATACATGGAATCCGTCTGAAGCGGCAACAAGTGCCACATGCATCCATCTTCCTATGTCTGATGTCTTGAAGTAATGGGTTGTCGCCCATCCGTAATATCCGTCGTTCCAATGGAAACGCAGGTTCTTGTCGGCAAGATGTATTCCGCATACGGCACCTCCACCGCTACGGAAGAATATCAATGGTTTTACACCTTTAAGCATGTCTTCACTGTCTATGCGTACCCATCCCATTATGGTTACGTTGTTCTGTCCGTTAAGTTCAGATATTATCTGTGTTGACGGGACTGCTGCGCCACCGCTTTGGAATGTGAGCGCTTTACCCGGATCAACGGGAAGCATCTTGTTGTTTACGGTTATTACAAGAGGTACCATGCAGTTGTCTTTGCTTATGATAGTGTCCACAATGGTTTTCGCCCCTTTCAATATGTCCATATCGAGCTGAAGTTTAGCCACGGCTTTGCCGTTGACAAACTTCATGTTGTCAGCAATCTTGAATAAACCGGTCTTTGATTTTATTTCAAAGAGTCCTTCCGGTTCTGCCTTTCCGCCAACAAGTCGTGCGCTTATGCTGTACGATACTTGGCTTTGATCATAAACATTTATCTCGTTACCTTCCCAGTTACCATCAAGTGAAGGTTCTACGGCAGCCTTGTTTTGGAGTACGGCGAGCATCTTGTCGGCAAGGTTGGCAGTCTTGACACCTTTTGCCACAGCCTCGAGGTCTGCAACTTTTTGCCATACTTTCGGCTCTTCATACAGTCCGCAGGCATAAAGTTGATACTGCTTGCCGCTCTCCGATGAGATTGGCAGCTCAATATCAAGAGTCTGGTTGCCGGCATCAGAGAACGGACGGATCTGGAACACTTCAGACGCTGCCGAATAATAAAGAGAGTTTACGCCCATGCTGTCAGGATGTAGATGAGCATATCTGTACACACCGATTTCTGGCGACTGTCCTTCTGAAGGTGTGATATATATCGCTGTACCATTGCCTGTATCGTATGCAGTGCGTCCCTCCGGAGTCTTTACCTCCGACTTCACCGCACCTACAGCCACCGGCATCTTAACATAAGAAGTGACTGCCTGTGTGCGTGGAGCCATTCCTACACGAGAGAACAGTTCATGTTCATTGTCAAGTTTCCCGGCATTGAAGTCATTGTAGTAAACCAAAGCGTCAGTCTCAGATGTGTCGTGCGAGAACATGGCACGCTTAATGTCCGTGGCATTGAGTGCACGGTTCCATATCTTAAGTTCGTCAACTGCACCCTTCATCGGCATGCTTTCAAATCCATCGGCAAAGAGCGAAAGATTTACTGCGCTATTGAGCGGAGCCCACTGCACGATACGTTGTGCCGAAGTCACCTCGCTGCCATTTACATATAGTGTAACATTTTCGTCACGGTCCTCACTCAATGCAACATGCGACCACTGTCCTTTTGTGAGTGTACCTCCCACAAGGTCTGCCTGCTGAGCGTCATTGGCATCATAAGTGGCGCGGTCGAAGAGCTGAGCCGGAGCATAACGGAACTTCAATATACCTTGGTCGAGCAACAATGCCCAACCACGGGTGTCGCGCTGGAGTTCAACCGGACGATTACACAATATCACGCCATCGTTTTCCGGTTTAACCCAGAAATCGATAGTAAAATCATTATAGAAATAATCTACATTACCAAGATCCACGCGTCCGCTGCCGTCACTGTAAAGAGCCTGGCCGGGTTTCGGCGCATACTCTACATTAGTCTTTGCCGAAGCTGACGATACAGTATATTCAGCCGACTCGGTTGTTACGTCAGGCGATTCACGCAGTGTGAGTTTCAGCTTGACTTTGTCGCCATCATTCAGATTTGATGTCAGATACTGATAGGGATTGTTTACATCCTGTCCGTTTACATACCATGTATAGTCATAATACAATGGAATAGTCCATTTTGTGTCTATGCCTATTGTACGGCGTCCGTTTACATTTGATAGTTCCTTCAGTGAAAATCCGTTCTTGAAGTAACGATCAGCCGGATGCTCAAGGTCAGCCACCCACACACCGCGTCCGTAGTCGCCGATTACCATTTCCTGTGTAGTATAATTCAATGCCACGCGCTTGGCTGCAAGCGGATTATAGCCCTTGAGCCACAAACTCCATTGACCTGTAGTGTGGTCACGTAGATAAATACCTGACGATGAGCTGAAGAAATACAGGTCGCCCGTTCCTTCGTGGAACAGTATGTCATCGCACGATATTGACGGCAGTCCCTCCGACAGATTCTCACTGTTGCCTGTCGTAAGGTCATACTTCAACACTTTTCCGGTCTGTCCTACATATATGACATTGCTGTTGTTGGGGTCGGCAGCAATCCATGCATTGGTGAACTTAGCGGGAACCTTAGAACCATTAGAACTGTTAACCATAACTGTTTCAAACGTATTGCCGTTGTCGGTTGAACGCATGATGGTGTGGTTCGTGTTCATCACAAACAATGTAGGCTTGTCGCCGTCACGGGTTATGGCAAAGTCGCGTGCACCAACACCGGCTCCGGTAACGTCAACAGTATTGGCAGAAATATTGACTGTCTTTCGTCCGAAGTCGTCAATTCGGAACAACGACTGTTCGTTGCTTCCTTGTCTGTGAATCAGATACCAGCTGCCTGTGCACACATCTGCCATAGTGTATCCTTCATACCATGAACTGAGAGAGATGCCCTCAAGGCCACCGCCTCCGCCACCGGAGAAATAGCATGTGCCGGCATAAGGATTGATAAATGCCTCGGTTCCCTCATATCCGCGCCAGTGACCCCAGCGTCCGTAGCGGTAGGTCTGTGCGTCAACGTCCTGAGTGTTGCCGAGCATTGTCTGGTCGCCAAACTCGTTCACCTTAATAGAATAGTGCAGCTGATTGCCCATCGAGCTGTTTATGTTGGTCCATTCATAATTGTTTATGTTCTTATCCTTGACAAGCAGTCCTGCGTCAGAACCGCGGAACACTCGTCCGCTGCGATGAGAGACTATACAATGATTGTCTGCATTGTGACGCGCACTGGTTGTTGTATAATACAGTCCGTCATCTGCTTTAGCCTTCAGACGGTTTCCCCAGGCAAATTGCTGGAATGTATGTCCTCCGTCACTGCTTATTGCCGAACTCATGGAGCATCCGTACAGCCACTGTGGATCCTGGAAATTTACTCCAAAACCTCCGAGCCATCCCCATGGTGACTCATTTCCGAAAGCAAGTCCACTGCCTATGCCGTTTATAGGTTCCTGCAATGTACGCCATGTCTTGCCGCCGTCGTCTGAGCGATAAACGGCTGAATATACGCCATAGCTTACGTTACGCGATGCCGTTGCGAACCACATCTGAAGTGGATTGTTCGGGTTTATCTCCAAAAAGCTCTGGGTTGTAGCCTTAAAAGGAAATTCATTCACCTGACTGTATCTCAGTTCTGTGCCGTCCTGATTGTATACATCGAACGTCATACGCTTTATATTGAAACTTCCGTCGCTTTGCGGAGTAAGTCCGTCTTCAGAATAATATATACTGCGTGAAGTCGGTATATATATAAGGTTGCGGTTTTCGGGGTGGAAGGCAACGTTCTGGAAGAACGAGCCCTTCATACCTGTTTCCGGGTGAGTTTCTTTCATGTCTTCGGGTATCACTATTTGTTTCCATGTAACACCCTTGTCCTCACTATACCAAAGCTGACTGCCAAGATAGTTTGATCCACCTTGGTTGGCACCGATAAATTTCAATTTACCGGTTGCGTCCTTAAATGCGTATCCACGCTTGAACGATTTGTGTGTAGCGCCCTGTACTCTTGTCCAGCTCTGTCCTCCGTCTGTTGTTTCATAAACGGCTGAAGCGTTGCCGTTCTTCATGAAGGCAAAGAAATGATCCCAGTCATCCGGATCAACGGGGATTGCCGAATGAGAACATATTTTTCTGTATTCACGATCCGGTATTCTGTCTGTGACACAGTCCCATGTTTCGCCCAGATTGTCTGTGCGGAATATGCCGCCGCCGTCAGGTATAACCATCAGTGCGTCAGGATTTGTGGGATGAACCACAATCCAGTGTACTCGACCTGTATAAGGCTTCTGCTGTACGGGACGGAAATATCCCGGATTGCGTTTGCCCTGCATACGGTCCTCCGGTGTATATGGTATTTCCGGGTAATACGCCTCCAGCTGTTTTGCGTAAAGGCGGCGTACCGATTTCATTGTTTCACCATAATAAGCCGTATCTACAAACTGATATATGGAGTCGTTACCCGGTGTGTGGCCGAAAGTAGGAAGCCACTGCTTGGCATACATACCATATTCGCGCGAGCCACGAACGTTATTGCGGTTCGCCTTTATGTAACGGTCCATGATATTTGTTATCTCTTGCGGAAACCAACCGTCCCGTGCAAGTTTGATATACACCTCATCATTCAGCAAATCTTCTTTCTTGACCTGTTCATAAGCAGAATCAGGTAATGTGGAAACAGCACGTTCCATTTTAGCGCGTTTCTTGTCGTTTACGTCTTTGTCATCGCTCAAATGAGCCTGCATAAACATAAGCGGTAAGAGAAACGCCAATAATCCTGTCAATCCTTTTTTTACCATAGTACCTTCATTCCTGTTTATAAAATCTTAATCTTTTAATATATGTTATCCTTTCCGGTAAAAACCGGACGGCAAATATATACCATTTCATCTGAATTAAAAAGAAAAATCGGACACATTTGTTATATATTAATATATTTTTTATTTTTTATTCTATTTTAAAAATATTTATACATTTACGCTTTTTCGGTAAATGTGTTATATTTTCTGTGTCTTTGCAATATGGTGTTTATATTTCTTTAAATCAAAATAAATATATGGGCATATCGTAAACTTTTAAAAATAATAGGGCTTGATTTATGCCAAATAGAAATTATTGGGGATTTCTGAGTGCAAATGATGAATAATTTTCGGATAACATTAATTAACATTTTGAACTGTATGTTTATTCAAATAATATACCTTCTCTTGATGTAAATCATCTAAAATTGATATTTAAAATGCAAATTAAATAATAAAGATTAAAAAGGGAACTTCTATTTCTTTTTTATACATTTATAATATATATTTGCAGCCCGAACATTAAAACATTTAAATTATGAAGATGAAAAAAGAATACATTTCACCCTCAATTCAAGTGTTGCAGATTGTGATAGATAATATTTTAAGTGGAAGTGGTGAGGAAAATTCGTTTCCTGGTATGGATGGAGGTAATAACGGATTGCCTTCTGATCCTCGTTATAGTAGTTACGATTATAGCGAAGAAAAATCTGACGAAGCCGTTTACAGCAAAACCAACGTCTGGGGATATTGACCGGCTTGCGTTTTCAGGATATTAATATCAGCACACAGGATAACAACTTATTTATAGCACAATATTTTTATATGAGAAACATCATGTTGGCAGCTTGTCTTGCGGCATGCTGTTATTCTTCTGCTTATGCAGGAAAAGCTGACAGTCTGGATATATTCCGTACTGTCGATCTGCGTGAGGTGATAGTTTCTGTCAACCGTGAACATACACGTAAGATAAACACTCCGCAGCACATTGTGAGTATTCCAAAGAGTTTCATCGACTATGCCAACAAGCAGTCAACGGCCGACTTGCTCGGCGAAACCGGTCAGGTGCTTGTACAGAAGAGCCAGCAGGGTGGTGGCAGTCCGATACTCCGCGGTTTCGAGGCGTCGCGCATCCTTCTTGTTGTTGATGGCATAAGGATGAACAACCTTATATACAGAAGCGGTCATCTGCAGAATTGTCTTACCGTCGATCAGTTTGCATTGAAAAACATGGAGGTGCTTTTCGGGCCGTCGTCGCTCAACTACGGTTCCGACGCTTTAGGCGGGACAATCGTGTTCAACACACTTTCGCCAACCCTTGCTGCCGACGGAGCATCCTCTACAAGCGAGGGACACGCTGTCGTGAGATACGGCAGTGCCAACAATGAAGGTACGGCGCATGTGGATTTCAATTACGGTACGGATAAGTTCGCGTCGCTCACATCGTTCACGTTCAGTAACTTCGGTGACCTGCGTGCCGGAACCAACCGCAATCCGTTCCTGCCCGATGATGATAATTATATAAAGAGCGACATCTACGTTCAGCCGCAGAACGGCAAGGACGACATCCTGTTGTATAACGACAAACCGCAGCTACAGAAGCGTTCGGGTTATCTGCAGTACGATTTCATGCAGAAACTGCTCTACAAGCCCAATGCTCGACAGTCGCACATGATGAATTTCCAACTGTCAAACACCAACAATTTCAACCGCTACGACCGTCTGAGCGTCACCGAGATGAAGGATGGTGAGTTGCGCCCTAAGTTTGCCGAGTGGTACTACGGTCCGCAGTTCCGCCTCATGGCTGCCTATCAGTATGACGGGCGCGAGCTGCTCGGAGCCGACAAGGTGCATCTTACTTTGGCCTATCAGAACGTGAAGGAGAGCCGCCACGACCGCAAGTTCCGACAGGAAGAGCTTTACAACAACTGGGAGAACATGAACATCGTGTCGCTCAATACCGACTGGATAAAGTATATGGACAATCATAAACTGCACCTCGGTATCGACGGTACGCTGAGTTTTTTGAAGTCAACTGCCAACACCGAGAACGTGCTGACGGGTGAGACTTCGTATAACACCACGCGCTATCCTGACGGCCATAACAGCATGCACACCATCGAAGCGTTCGCCACCCACGTGTGGAACATCAGTCCGAAATGGAGCATGCACGACGGCATCCGCCTTGGCTATGCCACCACATATTCCAGTGTGCTCGACGTGGAGGAGTTCCCCTTCTTCGGCGGCGACAGCCAGCGCAAGAACAATCTGACATACAGCGCGGCATTCGGCATGAACTGGCTGCCTACAAAGACATGGAAGATAGCCATGTCGGCATCCACCGCCTACCGCGTGCCGAACATCGACAACACTTCAAAAGTGTTCGACTCAAAGGTCAGCACCGTGACAATCCCCAACAAGGACATACGTCCGGAGAAGACCGTTTCGCTCGACCTTAACATAACAAAGCACATAGATGATGTGCTGACATGGGAGAATGTGATATACGGCACCTACTATTTCGACGCCATAACCACCGCGCGCGGCACGTTCATGGGCGACAGCCAGATGGAATATCAGGGCGAGATGTGCGACGTCTATACATACACCAATGCCAAGAAGGCGGCGCTCTGGGGCTTTTCTTCAAGCCTTACTGCCACTCCGTCGCGCCAGACCGAGCTTTACGCTTCGTTCAATTATACCTACGGCCGCATACTCGGAGGCGAGAAGAAACAGCCGCTCGACCACATACCGCCAATCTACGGACGTGTGGGTGCGGCATGGCTCACGGCTGACGGTCGCGGACGTTTCGACATATATGCCCTGTATAACGGCAAGAAATCGGTTGATGATTACAACATGGACGGCGAGGACAACATCGACTACGCCACCGTGAAGGGTGCCGACGGTGAGGGTATGCCGGCTTGGTTCACGCTCAACATCAAGGGCAGCTACACCATTAACCGTTACATCGCCCTGCAGGCCGGCGTGGAGAACATACTCGACACCGAGTACCGCGTGTTCTCATCGGGCATCAATGCTCCCGGACGCAATGTTTATGCAGCCGTAAGAATGACATTCTGACACGCAACATATCAGGCACAAACATTTTCTACATATTCATAGTTCTTTGTCAAAGGTGGAGACGTGTCGCCGTCTTCCGTGTGAACGGATAAGGCAGACGTGTTTCCACCTCTTTTTTGTAGTGTGCTGCCAAGTCAAAAAACGGTGCGGCACGATGCTTTTCACGATTCACCGTATAAACGGTGCGGGAAGGTTTTTAGTAAAACTCTATTGATATGCTTACAATTTTTCTTGACTAATTTTTGACAAAATAAATTCAGAAAATAGGTGTAAGAGTATGTTAAATCCGGCGTTATAAAGGGTATTTAGGGCGGTATCGTATTTTGATATACCCAGTCTGATAGTCCGGAAAAGTTCGTTTCACGTTCTGATAATGCCCATTTCAGCATACGATAAAGCCCATATTAGGGTGCGAAATGGTGCTTTTCGTCCTCCGAAATGGGCTTTATTGCATGCCGGAATGGTGCATATCACAAAGCGATAAAATACCCCTTAAATGCAAATTATTGATATTCAATATATTATAAAAACCTCTCACAATTCGCGTATTTGCGTCCGAAGGAGAGCTGCTTTGCAAATACTCGCTTATTTTTCGGGGTAGAACCGGAAACTAAGGTGTAAAAATCAAAATTCGGTTACAATCTGAAAGTTGCCTGTATTGACCCATTGTTTCACTCGGTAGTAGGTGTTTCGCCCTGGCGTTCTGTCCTGTATTTCTGCGGAGACATGCCCGCGTTGCTTTTGAAGAATTTGCCGAATGCCGATTGGTCGGAGAAATGCAGCTTGTCGGCAATCGCCTGTATTGGCAGGTCTGTGCCGACGAGCATGCGGCAGGCTTCGGCATACAGCATACCGGTGATGAAGTAGCCCGCGGTCTTTTGCGTCACTTTTCTTATGACGCGCGACAGATATGTGGAAGAGATGGACAGCCGGCGGGCGTAGAACTCTATGTAGTGCTCCTCGCGGTAGTGCTGTATTAGCAGCATGATGAAGCTGTGGAAGAGCGTCTCGCTGTGGTTCAGTACAGGCGGCAGGGCGTTCACACGCTCTTCCACCAACTCGAGCATCTGTAGCAACAGGGCGTGCATGAGATGGTTGACGATGCTTTCCTGATAGACATACGGTTGCATTATGGCTTCCGAAATCTGCTGCATCGAGGCCGTCACATGCCCGGTCTGACTCTCGTTCAGATGCAGGATGGGGCGCGTGGTGCGGCAGAAGAACAGCGTGTAAGACTGGTATGGTTCGAAAGTGGATATCATGTGCTCGAACAGACTGCGCTCGCACATCAGGTCCATAGCCTCAAAGTCGCTGCTCTGGCCGGTGATGGCTACCAGCGTGCTTGGCGAAAGAAGCAGCATGTCGCCGCGCCCGACGGTGCACTCCCGGTAGTTTATCGAGAACACGGCAGTGCCCGACTTCACCGCTATGAACGAGAAAATGTCGGCATAGGCAGGCGATATGGTGTCGATATTCACCAGTCGGTTGTCCATGCGGAAGCACGCTATGCGGTTTTTATAAACCTCTTTCACCTTATGATAGGCCATAAGGTCGCTCAGTCTTATTATCCTTTCTTTCATCATTATTTGTATATATGTAAGCCATATCGGCCGTTCCTGCCGTAGCACATTGCCGCGGTTGTCAGGCGTTGAGGCTGCGGTCATGGTGCAAAGATAGCTGTTGTTTCGCATTTAACCAATTCTAATCATCTTTTTAACAGCGGGTGTTGGATTTGATTTGCGAACTTTGCACGTTGTAAACAAAGGATAAAAACTAACTGTATATGACAAGAATATGGATTTATCTGGGAGCGGCTATGCTCCTTGCCGTATGCACGCAGCGTGTTGCGGCACAGAAAGAAATAACCATTCACAACGCGGCCGGTAAGGAGATGAAGGTCGCCATGCGCAAGGCATTGCCGGTGACAGCCGACCGTGTGCGCTATCCGGGTTTCAAACAGGAGACTCTTGTGCTGAAGGCAGGAAGCATACGCCGTGAGGGAGCGAAACCGCTCACCTGCGACATTCTGCTCGAGCGCGATGTACCTGTGAAACTGCGCGACGGCGTGACAATCTATGTTGATGTGTTCCGCCCTGTTGACGGCAAGAAGTGTCCGGCAATAATGGCATGGAGCCCTTATGGTAAGGAAGTTGGCGGACAGATGCTCGACGATGTTCCCATGCGTGCCGGAGTGCCGATGAATGCCACGTCCGGACTTGAGAAATTCGAGGGTCCCGATCCCGCTTATTGGGTGGCACACGGCTATGCTGTGGTCAATGTGGACAAGCGCGGAGCATATATGTCTGAAGGCAACTTGCTGTATTGGGGACATGAGGACGCGCTCGACGGTTGCGACGTGATAGAGTGGATAGCCTCGCGCGACTGGTGTACGGGTAAGGTAGGAATGTCCGGCAACTCATGGCTCACCGTTTCGCAGTGGTTCATAGCTGCCGAGAAACCCAAGCATCTTGCTGCCATAGCTCCGTGGGAAGGTTTCTGCGACCACTACCGCGAGTCGGGCACACGCGGAGGAATACCTATGCCGGAGTTCCCGGAGATGATAGCCGAGACATTTTCTTCGGCTCACGGAATGTTGGAGGACCAGCCCCGCATAATTGTCGAGAAACCTTTCATGTGCGACTATTGGGAGGACAAGGCTGCCAAGGTTGAGAACATCGACATACCTGCATATGTTGTGGCAAGCTACACCAACTCTGTTCACACGCACGGTACATTTGCCGGCTACCGCCGCATGGCTTCTAAAGAGAAGTGGCTGCGTGTACACAACACTCAGGAGTGGTATGATTACTACACACCTGAGAATGTGGAAGACCTGCGCCGCTTCTTCGATCACTATCTGAAAGGCATTGACAACGGATGGGAAAAGACGCCGAGAGTGCGCCTGTCGGTGCTCAATCCGGGTGGAAAGGACATCGTGGGCCGTCCTGAAAACGAGTTCCCGTTGGCACGCACGCAGTATGAGAGACTCTATTTGTCGGCTTCTGACAGCACACTTCAGACATCACTGCCTGCTAAGGAGGCTGTAAATGTCTATCGTTCGGAGGATGAGAATCATCAGGTGACATACCGTTATCGTATGGATAAGCCGACAGAGATCACCGGATATATGAAGCTTCATCTGTGGGTGGCTGCTCCCGACAACGACGATATGGATCTTTCTGTGAGCGTTGAGAAGCTGTCGAAAGACGGAAAACCTCTTCCTGACAAGACGGGCAGCCTAATCGCGGCTACAGGTATGATGCGTGTGTCGATGAGACAGTTGGATGAGGCTAAGAGCACTGAGGCAGAACCTTATTATCCGTTCACAACCGAACAGAAGCTGAAACCGGGCGAGATTGTGCCTGTGGAAATAGAGATATGGCCAATGGGACTGCTGTTCGACAAGGGCGAGATACTGCAACTGACCGTAGGGGCATACTATCCTGCAAAGGCCGACATACCGTTCGGTTCGGCACCAATCTCAATACCGAAAGAAGGATATACATACATGCCGGGACAGAACGTTGAGAAAATGACCATCGGCGGCAACGCTACCGAGTGTGCCGATGCCAATGAAGTTGTCAAGTCTCCGGCAACTCACAATGTGGGCAGACACTGCATATACACCGGCGGAAAGTATGACAGCTATCTGTATGTGCCGGTAATACCGGCGAAATGATGCCTGATGCGCGGTCGCTTACCGCAGCCGGACATTGCAAAATACATTTCCAAAATATAAGGGAGGGGCTTTTCTGCCTCTCCCTTTCTTGTTCATCGTTATTGTTATTTGGTATATGTTTATATACTATGGAGTTATCAGTATAATATATATGCGGATTCTGCCTATTCAACTTTGTCCGTCATCTCTTTCTTAATCCTGATCAGCATATCTGTCTGCTCGTTTTCCGGCAAGTGAGCGAGATTATTCACGCATCCCAACATGGCTGCTCCACCGAAATGTAACAACTTGAGATATTCTATTTTATCTGGTGTCACGCCGCCGAGAGCAATTACTTTTTTGTCTATTATACCACGGACTGCCGCATCCTTTAATGTAATATCATTAAATGCGGACGAATATCCCTGTTTGGATATGCTATCGAATATCGGACTTAAAAATACATAATCGCAGAGAGGTTTGTATTTTTCAGCTTCTTCCAACGAGTGGCACGAACGGCTGATGTGACCATGGTAATCGGTGGGGACGTCGCTTCGACGTGCGTTTAGGTGTATGCCGTGCAGACTGTATTGTGTGGCAAGCTCGAAGAAATCGTGTATTATTATGTGCCTGTATTCCTCTTCTGGCATCTGGTCGAGCAGTCTTGAGCAGTCATCCGCGGTAGCACCGGGCTTGCGAAGGTGTATATAATCAACGCCGCAGGCTATCAGACGGTGAAGGAATGATGCCTCACTGGTGAAGAAAGAAGGAGATGTGACTACAATCCAAAGCATTTTCAGGGTATTGTAAGTATTGGTTTTGAAAAACTCCGGACACCGAACGACATTGTCGATGCCCGGAGTTGTTGGTTATTATTTCAGTTTGTTGATGATGAGTTCTGCCACTTTCTTTCCGGACATAAGCATTCCGCCGAAGATAGGTCCCATGCGTGGGGTGCCGCTCACGGCAGAGGCTGCCATGCCGCAGACGTAGAGTCCCGGATATATCTCCTTTGTTCCGTTCACCACTTCCTCTTCTCCTGCGACAACATCCAGAGAGCGTTCGCCTATGACATCGCCCGTGTCGGTGGCAAGACGTATGCCGTTCTTACGTGCGACGGTCTTGCACATCTCGCTGTCGTGGCCTGTTCCGTCGATCACACATTTTGCCATGATGTTCAGCGGATCCACATGCAGACCTTCGCGCAGCACCGGTGTCCAGTTTACAACGACGCCGCTTACGACATTGTTCTTGAATACAACGTCCTCAACAGAATAGCAGTTGAAGATCGTAGCGCCGGCATGTGCGGCCTTGTAGAGCAGTGCTGAGGTGCTTTCTACAGAATCCATGACGTAGAGTCCGTCGCCGTATGGCTTATAATTTATATCAAAATCTTTTACTATATTGATAGCCTCTTCCTGAACAACAATCTGATTGAACATCATTGCGCCGCCCCACATACCGCCGCCCGGCGACAGTTTGCGGTCGAACTGCGCAACCTTCAGACCGGCTTTCGCAAGATAATAGGCTGCAACTATTCCGGAAGGACCTCCGCCGACAATTGCCACGTCAATGTCGAGATTTCTTTCCAATTTCTCAAAGTAGGTACTTATAATACCTTGTGAAACTTTCTTTTCTATCATTTTTGTTTATGTTATTAAATTGGTAATTCTGGATTTATGTCTTTTGTCAATTGTTTTCGTCACAGTCTTTTATTGTTTGACTGATACGCATTGCGCAGAAGTTAGGTCCGCACATGGTGCAGTATTTCCCTCCTACGTGGTTCGCCGTCTTGTAATATTCGAGTGCGCGTTCCGGGTCAAGGCTCAGATTGAACTGATCTTTCCATCTGAATTCGTATCTTGCCTTGCTCAATGCGTTGTCGCGTACAATGGCACCGGGGTGCATTTTTGCAAGGTCGGCGGCATGTGCGGCTAGTTTATAGGTTACCACTCCTGTGCGCACATCGTCGCGGTCGGGCAGGGCAAGGTGCTCTTTTGGTGTCACGTAGCACAGCATGGCCGTTCCGAGCCATCCTATCTGTGCCGCACCTATCGCGCTTGTTATGTGGTCGTAGCCTGGCGCAATGTCCGTAACGAGTGGTCCGAGAGTGTAGAACGGTGCATTATGACATTTTTCTATCTGGCGCTGCATGTTCTCCGGAATCTTGTGCATGGGCACATGTCCGGGACCTTCGATGAATGCCTGTACGTTCTTGGCCCACGCACGCTCTACCAGTTCGCCCATCGTGTCAAGCTCGGCAAACTGTGCGCGGTCGTTGGCATCGTATATACTGCCCGGACGCAGACCATCGCCGAGCGATATGGCAACGTCGTATTGTGCGCAGATGTCGCAGATATCGTCGAAATGTTCGTATAGGAAACTTTCCTTCTGATGCATCTGACACCATTTTGAAATGATGCTTCCGCCGCGGCTTACCATGCCGGTCATGCGGTTGTCGGCAAGGTGTATGTTCTGAAGACGTATTCCGCAATGGATTGTGAAATAGTCAACTCCCTGCTCACACTGTTCTATAAGCGTGTCGCGGAACAGCTCCCAGCTGAGGTCTTCAGCGTGACCGTTCACCTTTTCCATGGCCTGATACATGGGCACAGTGCCTACCGGAACCGGACAGTTGCGTATTATCCACTCGCGGGTCTCGTGTATGTTTGCTCCGGTTGACAGGTCCATAAGTGTGTCTCCGCCCCATTTGCAGCTCCATACCGCTTTCTCCACTTCTTCGTCAATGCTTGAGGTTGTGGCGGAATTGCCTATGTTGGTGTTGATTTTTACAAGGAAGTTGCGTCCGATAATCATCGGCTCAGACTCCGGATGATTGATGTTTGCCGGTATGACGGCACGTCCTGCGGCCACCTCGTCGCGCACAAACTCCGGAGTTATGTGCGTGTCTATGCCAAGCTCGGCACAGTTCATGTTCTCGCGTATGGCCACATATTCCATTTCCGGAGTCACAATGCCCTGTTTGGCATAATACATCTGGCTCACCTGACATCCTTTCTTGGCTCTCAACGGCAGCGTGATGTGTTCAAAGCGCAGGCTGTCAAGCGAGTGGTCGTCGCGGCGCATGCGTCCGTATTCAGATGATATCTCTTTAAGACGTTCCACACCTCCACGCTTCATAATCCACGCTTCACGCATACGCGGCAGTCCTTTCTTGACGTCTGTTTCAATGTTCGGGTCGCTGTAAGGACCGCTTGTGTCGTAAATGTAGATTGATGGATTCTTACGTTCAACGCGCTTTCCGTCCTTTACAGATACTGTCGGCATCTGGTGTACGACGCGCATTCCAACGTTGATTTCAGGATAGAGACGTCCTTTAAGATAGACTTTCTCTGAACCGGGATAAGTTATTTTTATTTTATTCTCCATTGGTTTATGGTTTTAAGCAAAGTACATTAAGATGTCTCGCCGTACTTTACTGTTTTCAGATTTGCGGTTGTTTATTCTTTATTGGTTAATTGTCTTATGACTTTTTTCATTTCGTCAACAGGGCTTTCGGCACGTAGTATGCTGCCGCTGAGTGCTATTCCTGACACTCCGGCCGACAACAGGCACGGTATGTCGTCGCAGGTTATGCCTCCTATAGCCACTAAAGGCAGGCTGATTCCGGCCTCTTTCATCTGTGAAAGTATGTTTTTATAGCCTTCCAGACCAAGCATCGGCGCAAGATTCTTTTTCGTTGTGGTGAATCGGAACGGCCCGCATCCTATGTAGTCGGCACCTTCTGAGACTATGCGCCGTATGTCGTCGAACGTGTTGGCGGTGCCTCCTATGATGAAGTCGGGACCGGTCAGCCTGCGGGCTTCGGCAACAGGCATGTCGTTTTTCCCGAGATGCACACCGTCAGCTCCTATACGCAAGGCCAGCTCTACGTGGTCGTCTATTATGAATACGGCACCTCTGCGTCTGCATTCAGGTATTAGTCTGAGTGCTGTTTTCTCTATTTCGTCCTCGTCGGCATCCTTCATGCGCAGCTGAATCCAACGGCAACCGCCTTCAAGAGCCATCATTGCCGAGTCTAAATAAGAATATTTGTCTGTGAAATGGGTTATGAACTGTATATTGACAGGTGGTGGACATGATGGCGAACCGGATAAAGCATAGTGCTTTATTCTGGATGTTGTGCATTTACAGCCTGGTGTATTGTTTACCGTTAGGCAAGCCACAGGTTTATAAAAATGATTCACCGGCCCGTGTCCGTTGCCTACATGTATGTCTGCACCGGCCTTCAGCGCTTCCGTAAGATAGTTCTTCGCACAGCGTACAGCCTGTTCAAGTGACATACCCCGGGCTGCAAATGCGGCTATTGCCGAAGAAAGTGTGCATCCGGTGCCGTGAGTATTGTTTGTATCAACGGTCTCCGACGACAGACAAATGCGCTTTATGTCATCACCGTTTTTAATATACAGATAGTCGTTTTTTGTATTTCCGTCCATGTGTCCGCCCTTTATCAGCAGCGCTTTTACGCCGTAAGCAAATATAGCCTGAGCCATACAGTCAATATCGTTCTGAATGTCCTCACCGCTTTTGTATGTCTCTATTCCCGCCAATACGCAGGCTTCGGGAATGTTGGGCGTCACAATATCTGCTATCGGCAACAGGCGTTCTCTCATTATGTCCAGCGCGTCGGGCTGCATGAGCGAGTATCCGCTTGTTGAAACCATCACCGGATCGACCACCAGAAATGCAGGTTTGTGTCTGTTCAATGCCTTGACAACGGCGTCAAGAGTCTCGGCATCGTTCACCATTCCTATCTTGACTGCGTCGATGTGTATGTCCTCCATCACAGTCTCAATCTGATCGTAAACAACTTGTGGCGGCAGTTTGTGCACATATTTCACGCCGACAGTGTTTTGCACTGTTACGGCTGTAATGGCAGAAGTGCCGTACACCCCTAATGCGGAGAATGTCTTTAAGTCTGCCTGAAGACCGGCACCGCCTGACGGGTCAGACCCCGCAATTGTCAAAGCTGAAAGATATCGTTCCATCTTTTTCTACATTTATTGTAACAATGTACCACAAAGATGGAACGTGTAAAAACGTATTGAAATATAAAAGATATTATGTTATCAAAATCCCAGCGTCAGCATTACCTGTACTGGTGCAATGTGTATCTTCTCAGCCACATACGACAACGTGTCGTAGGGCACCACCTTTTGAGTACATCCGCAAAGGTAACGCAATAAAATGTAAGGACAAAATTTTTATGTTATTTTATTATTTGAAGTAACAAATATCTTTTATCTTGCACTTTTCTGTTTCATAATGCCGGTTTGTCAGGTCAGCATCCAGTACCGTCTATATTGCATGCGTTGCCTTTTACCTTGCCGGGCGCTTGCAGACCTGCCTCTTCAGGACGGAAAGTTACGGTTCCGTCATCAAGCACGAAACACGGTATTCCTACGGCACCGACTCTTTTCATGACATCGAAAACCGGACTTTTGTCGCGCAGCCGCAAGAATTCTTTCAGATTGCGGACATGCTTGCCTATATCAATCACTTCATATTTGTTGTTGCCATACACTTGTTCTTTCACGAATGTACAGTCGGGACATGTGTCCATGACGAAAATCTTGATCATGATAATTATGCTTTTAAATATTAATATAACTATTTATTGATATGGCCCAATCAGTCTTTTCCCGATGATAAGGCCAGTAACAGTGTTCTGAAACAGACTTTATCACGGTCCGACAGAGCCCATGTCAGCATTGCTACAACACGGCGATCATTGCTTATCAATTTATCCCATGTACTTCAGAAAAGCCTCAACCTGTCGCTGAAGGTCGGCCGATTGCCGTTCTGTCAGGTTTACAATACCGGTGGTCCATGCTTCGTTGTCAAGCTGCACGCCGGTCTGTGGCTCGGTCATCACATCCGCGTTTATGTATGGAAGCGTGAGCAGTTCGACAAGTTTCTCGCGGCATTTTGCCGTACCGCTGCCACCTCCGGCACCGCTTAGCGCGATTTTCTTACCGCTTATTGCAAGTGGTGTCAGTCTGTCACCTGCCACGAGCGGGCGTGAAAGCCAGTCTATCAGATTCTTCAGATGGCCGGGATAGCTGTAGTTGTACTCAGGAGTGAAAATCCAAAGACCGTCGGCCTCTTCAATTTTTTTGCGTACCGATGAGACCGCTTCGGGCGCGGGAAACTCCACGTCCTGGTTCATCATCGGGAGATTTGAGTAGTCGAGATACTCCACCGTCGCGCGTCCGTCAATCATTTTCTCGGCTATCGCAGCTAGTTGTCTGTTGAACGATTCCTTCCGTAAGGAACCTATGATGAATAATATTTTCTTCATTTCCTTATCTTTTTGTCCATTTCTTTTCTTATCCATGCCATTATCACGCTCACGGCATATTCCTGTTCTTCTGCAGTAAGCTTATGTCCGGCCGGGATGTGATGCCATTTTGCAAAGCAACCTCTGCAACAGCAGGCTGTGGCGTGCTGTGCTATGAATACGGGATGGCCGTGCATGGGCGTCTGTTTGCCGTCGTTGGCTATGTAGGCCGGGGCAAGACGCCGTGCCACAAAGTCCATCGCATGCCGGCGTATGGCGTCCATGCCTTTTGACCTGATGTATTCTGCATCCTTGTCTGAAAGATGAAACCTGCTGCGAAACTTCGATTGAGAAAGTCTTTCGAATAGTTTTGTATGGTCGTAACGGTCGTCCGGCTCGTCGTCGGCCACTGTTTCTTCCGGAAACAAGGACAGTTGTTGCCCCATATCGTGTCTTACTCTCATTGTTCAATGCAGGTTTTTTGATTGTCTTATGCCAGGAAAGGTGAGATGACGTCCTGCAGTGCGTTCAGCGGCATGGCTCCGCTCTGACGCCACAATATCTTCTTATCCTTGAAAAGAATCATTGTTGGGACAGACTGTATCTGGAATTGATTGGCTACGGCCTGATTCTTGTCAATGTCTATTTTTATGATGCGCAACTTGTCGCCAAGCGCTTCCTTCAGCTGTTCAAGGATGGGATGCATCATCTTGCAAGGTCCGCACCAAGTCGCGAAGAAATCTACCAATACGGGCTGATTTGTAGAAATAACGTCGTTAAATGTTTCCATATTGTATGTTCTTAAATGTTGAATATTACTTCTTTTCCGAATGGGAGCAATGAAAGCTTTGCCATCTTGAAGTGTTGTCGAGCAAAAGGAATGCCAATTATCGTGATGAACAGCAGAATGCCGAACACTATGTGAGTGAGCCATGCCGCCAATCCGCCGCACAGGATCCACACCACATTGAGAACCATGCTCAGACATCCGTAGGATGAGTCGTCGCTTCTCACTTCCGCGCCGAACGGCCACAGGCAGAGCATTCCTATCTTGAAGGTCTGGTATGCAAACGGTATGCCGATAATGGTGATGCAGAGTGCCAGACTGCCTACGAAATAGCAGCACGCGGCTTCCAGACCTCCGAAGAGCCACCATAACAAATTTCCTATTATGCGCATGATGTTTTTATTCTATTATTTTGTCCAAAGATGCTGTCGTCTCACCGGGAAGTATGGTCTTGAAATGCGAGAATATCTTAGTGCGTGACGCTTGCGGACTTCTTTTTACGCGGCACGATTCACTGCCGAACAACTGCTCGGGCGTGGTCAGCAGTGCCAGTCCCCAGCCATACTGACGGCCGTGCTTGTCGTGGGGATATACGAAATCCTCGGTTACGATGTATCCGGCCATTTGCAGTTTTGTTATGAAGCTGTCGAACCGGCTGCGCATGTTCCTCCCGGTGAATCCGCATGCGGTGCGCAGATCGCGCGTAATCATGCTGCCATGTTCTTGCAGTGTGAGCAGAATGGCCTCCTCTATGCTTCCCGGTGAAGGCTCGGGCCTAGCGTAACGTCGCCAGTTGCAGAAGTCGGGCCACCATTTCCTGCTTATAAAGGCGGCCTTGCCCTTGAAGAATTTACCATAGGCACAACCGCTCTCTTGTATCACAGAGCCTTTCCACTCCCACAACGGCCATTCCCAGCCTCCGTCCGGAAGTTGGGTGTACTGACAATCCTCATCGACAATTTCTTCGGCCGACCATCCGTTAACGTCAGACGACAGCAACGGCAGAAATCCTATCTCGTCAACAAAGGCAGTCAGTTCTGCGCAATTATGTATTTCCGGATATTCCATCATTTGTCTGTGTGTTATGTCGGGTTTAAGTATTGATGCCCGGATATGTATCGTTTTTATGTGGTCCGTCATTATCATCATGCATGGTTGGTGCATGTGATTCCTGCCACATAGTAGAAACTTTCTCCGGCTGTTATGCTGAATACAAAAATACAATAAATAAAGAGAAAAACATAGTTTATCGTCGAAAATAAGATTCGAAATCGGTATAATATTTTTGAACTCGGCCTTGAAAGAACGTGTCAGAATATCGGTCTGTCGGCGGTTTATGATGTATGCGTACATACGACGTTGTGGAGTAAAATATTCGTAAAGATGATGTCTGGTAAGAATAAAAACAGTAATTTTGCACCTCATTAATCAAGAAATAAAAACAAAAGATATGTTCAAGGATAGCATGACGTTAAAACAGTGGATGTCATTAATAGGCCTTACGTGCGCGGCTTTCATATTCAATACCTCAGAATTCATCCCCATAGGATTGCTTTCGGACATTGCGGAGGATTTCTCTGTCACAGAGGCTAAGGCGGGTATGATAATATCCGTTTATGCTTTTGTCGTCATGCTGGTGTCATTGCCGCTCATGATCTTTGCGTCTAAGTTTGATCTGAAGAAATTAATCATATCCGTCATATTCCTGTTCACGGTGTTCCAGCTGCTGTCGGCCGTGTCTTCAGGTTACGGCATGCTCATGATGTCAAGAATAGGAGTGGCGTGCGCACATTCCATCTTTTGGTCCATAGTGTCACCTTTGGCTGTGCGCACGGTGCCAGAGAAGTTCAAGAATACGGCGTTGAGCATGATTGTCGTGGGTACTTCGGTGGCAATGATATTCGGACTTCCCATCGGACGTATGATAGGTCTGTACATAGGATGGCGCATGACGTTCCTGTGTATAGGCATATTCTCGTTTGTTCTCATGCTGTATCTCATGCCGGTGTTGCCCAAGACACCGAGCCGCGGGCGCTTCTCTGTCAGGAAACTGCCTGTGCTGTTCAAAAGTCCCATGCTGACAAGTCTGTTTGTCCTGTCGTTCGCAATAGCCACATCATACTACACGGGATACAGTTACATAGAACCGTTCATGAAACAGGTGGCCGGAATGTCCGACAGTCTGATTACGATGACGCTTATGATATTCGGCGGAATGGGAATAGTAGGCAGTCTGGCTTTCTCAAAACTGTATTCCACATACACTTACCGTTTCACCAATGTCGTCATAATTTGCGCTGTCGGATGTCTTATGCTGTTGAGGCTTTCGGCGTACAGCAGCGTTACGGTCATACTGCTATGCTGTGTGTGGGGCATCATTTTCACGGCGTCTAATGTCTTGCTACAGGCCGAGATAATAAATAATTCTCCCGCTGAGGCTGTCTCTGTCTCGATGTCAATATTCTCAGGATTGTTTAATCTTGGCATCGGATGCGGAACCTATATCGGCGGTGTGGTATGTACGCATGCGTCGATATCGGGCGTGGGTTATGCCGGCGGAGTGGTGGCTTTGCTCACATTCGTTTATTGGCGGAGACATGTCGTAAAGGCGATAAGAAAAAGATGATTGGCAGTGCTGTTCACGTCGGGGTATGTAATGGCTGAAAATTTCAGACCGACGGGTAGTGATGTAAACCTGGACGGCGCGTTTCCCCGTGAGTGATATGTTCGCGTTGCAATAATCGGTGAGTCGTCTCCGCAAGGCCGGTGCGGGTATTCCGTATCTTTACTCTTGCCTCATCTCTGTGTCTTTAGTGAAAATGTACGGGGCGTACTTACGATTTTTCTTGATTTTATTTTGACAAAATAAATTCGGAAAAGAGATGTGAACGAATGTTAAATTCTGCGTTGCGGAGACTGTTTCCGCACATACGGTCCTTTCATATACCCTGTGTTGTAGTCCTGAATCATTCATTTTACATTCCGATTAAGCCCATTTCAGCTTCCGATAAAGCCCGTTTTAGGGCACGATATGGTGCTTTTCAGCCCCTGAAATGGGCCATTTCGCATGCCGAAATGGTGCTTTTTGCAAAACGAAAAAATACCCTTTAATCGCAAGTTGTTGACATTCAGCATATTATGAAAATCTCTCATAATCCGCGTATTTGCGCCCGAGGAAGAGTCGGTCCGCAAATACGCGCTTATTTTTCGGGGTAGAACTGAAAAACAAGGCGGAAAAATCAGAATCTGCTTTCAATTTGAAAGTGCCACAGATTGCTGTCTTCGGGCAGTAATAAACCACGCTGTCCGGTATTGGTTACACGGCTTTTTATTGTAACCGTAACTCGGTGAATTTATATTGAGTCTGAAGTCATGTTGCAACAACATTATTCCCTTTGTTTGGTGACAGTCCCGTGTCTTGTATAAAACACCTATGTTCTGTCCCTGAAGTGCAGATAGGCCTCTCCGCACGTTGATTTAATGCAGAAAATCCACTTATGTTATCTTATTTAACGCGCCCGTTTTTCCTGTTTCGCAACTTTAGTGTACATTTGCATGCTTATTCTATTTAGGGATAACGAGAGAGGGATATATATGGCACAGTCGAAAGAAATGACATCAGGGCCGAGTCTGCCGCTGATTCTGAATTTTACTTTTCCTTTGTTGTTGGGCAACATACTTCAGCAGACCTATTCGTTGGTCGATGCGGCCATTGTGGGACGTTTTCTTGGTATTAACGCTCTCGCATCGGTCGGCGCGAGCACATCCGTGGTGTTCCTCATACTTGGATTTTGCAACGGATGTTGCGGAGGCTTCGGCATTCCGGTAGCCCAGAAGTTCGGCGCACACGATTATGTGATGCTGAGACGCTACGTGGCAGTCAGTCTGAAACTGGCGGCTGTCATGTCGGTTGCCGTGGCTGTCGTCACGAGTCTGCTCTGCGGGTTCATCCTCCGGTCCATGCAGACACCTGAAAATATATACGATGGTTCCTATATCTATCTGCTCATCACGTTTATCGGCATACCGTGCACGTTCTTCTACAATCTGCTTTCCAGCATAATACGAGCGTTGGGCGACAGCAAGACCCCGTTCTGGTTCCTGTTTCTTTCAACGGTATTGAACATCATACTCGATTTATTCTGCATCCTTGTGCTCGGGTGGGGAGTGGCAGGTGCGGCCATTGCCACTGTGTTCTCGCAAGGCGTGTCGACCGTGCTGTGCTACATCTACATGTATCGCAAGTTTGACATACTGAAAACCGAGCCATACGACCGCATCTTCCGTAAGGATATTGCCGGTCAGCTCCTGTCTGTCGGCGTGCCGATGGGCTTGCAGTTCTCCATCACCGCCATCGGCAGCATCATGTTGCAGAGTGCCAACAACGCTCTGGGAACGGCTTGTGTGGCAGCCTTCACCGCAGCCATGCGCATCAAGATGTTCGTTATGTGTCCGCTGGATGGTCTGGGAATGGCCATGGCTACATATTCAGGACAGAACTACGGAGCAGGAAAACCTGACCGTATATGGATGGGCATCAAGTCGGCCATACTTATGATGGTTATCTATTCTGTGGCTATTGCCATAGTCATGTGGGGACTGGCGGACAAGTTCGCGCTGCTGTTCATCTCGCCGGACGAGACTGAGATTATGAAAGACACGGTACTGTTCCTGCACATCAACACCTCTTGCTTCATCCTGCTCGGACTGCTGAGCATCCTGCGTTACAGCATCCAGGGCGCCGGCTATACACGCTTGTCAATGTTCTCGGGCGTGTCCGAGATGATTGCCCGTGTGCTCGTAAGCCTCATTCTCGTACCCGAATTGAAGTTCTGGGGCGTATGCCTTGGCGACCCGACCGCCTGGCTGTTCGCCAATCTGTTCCTTGTTCCGGCATTCATCTATGTGTATAGACGGTTGAAGGAGATTGTCGCGAAAGAGGGACGTGTGCCGGCAAATGCCTGACGGCCGGTCTTTATCGTAAGGAAACAGGTGCGCGCACTGTTTCTTGATGTGTATTTATTGTTGCTGAATACACGTCGTGTCAGGGTAGGTAAGGGTAGGTAGTGGCCCTTATTTACCGCGGATGGATTGGGGGAGGGCAAAGAATATGTCTTTTGTCGGCAAAGGCAGCGGGAAGGCGCGATATGGTTGGCAGATATATGCGTGAATGGAAAAGATGGTGTCTGTGGAGTTTAAAGTACGGAAAATAATAAGTTTTGATAGATTTTTACATCGGATTTTCCTATATTTGCATTAAAGTTATAAGTCTTTTCATTTAAGAGGCGACTTAACACATATAGTAAACGTACGGAAATTTGATTGATGCTTGCAGCAAAAGAAAAACCGATATCTATGATAACATGTTAAACGTGTGACAAAATGAGTAGTAGTTTTATTACAAATAAGGAAAAATTCTTGTCCGATATTATTAATGGTATCTTGCCTAAGACAGATGCTGTAGATATATTGGTCGGCTATTTCTATTATTCCGGCTATATGCAGCTGTCTGAAAAATTAAGGGATAAACAGATAAGGATATTGGTCGGATTGGATATTGATTTGCATATATCAAAGCATATACATGAAGTTGAAGCTATAAGAAATGAATTCATATCTCGTAATATTCTCAAAGAAGAATATTTTAAAGAGTTTGTCCACTTATTTAATGACTCGGATTTTCTGGATACAGCAGAAAAACTCGAACAATTTAAAATGTTTTACGGAAAGATTTTGGACGGGTCACTCGAGATTCGCAAGACGCTTGAGCCGTGTCATTCCAAGATGTATCTTTTTGCTTATAACGATTTGATGAACGAGGAAGGAGAGTTACCAGGTGTCTTGATCACAGGTTCAAGCAACCTTTCTTATCAGGGATTGAAAGGCAGATTGGAACTCAACGCGCGGTTTAATGATAAACAGGATTACGAAGAGGGCAAGAAACTTTTCGATGAATTATGGGAAAGTTCTGTCGTTGTTGCAAGTAAGGATAATCTGGATGAATGGAATAATAAAGTGATGGCACGTATATGGTATGATAAAATATACTCTCCGTATCTGATGTATGTCAGGGTACTTAAAGAATATTTCAACATACCTAAGTCTGACAATCTGTTGACCCCATACGACATAACAGAGGGTAAGTTTTCAAACTTAAAATATCAGACCGATGCCGTACAGATGGCTATTAATGCGTTGAACAATCATGACGGTGCTATTGTTGCCGATGTTGTCGGATTGGGTAAAAGTATTATTGCCTCTACCATCGCACGTAATTTAAAGTTGCGTACTATCATAGTTTGTCCTCCGCATTTGTACAAGCAATGGGAAGGTTATCGTGATGAATTCGGATTTACTGCTTCTGTGTTCAGTGCCGGAAAGATAGAGGATGCGGTTTTACATTATCAGGAGTTGGTTAAAGATGATGAGCAGTTCCTGATAATAATAGACGAGGCGCATCGTTTCCGCAACGAATATACTCAGGACTATGCCTTGCTGCATAATCTTTGCTTTGGTAATAAAGTGTTGTTGCTCACAGCAACACCATTTAATAATCAGCCGGCGGATATATATGCTCTGATTAAATTATTTCAGATTCCTACTCGTTCGACGCTTAAAACGGTTGAGAATTTAGGCGCGTCGTTTAAAGATTTGATATATAAGTATAAAGTACTGCGTGAAGCACAAAAAACGGGTAAAAAGACAGATGAGGAAATAAAGGATGAAGTAAACGGTATAGCAAAAAAAATTCGCTCTATCATAAGTCCGTTGGTCGTGCGTCGTTCCCGTCTTGATTTGCAAGGCATACCTGAATATGCCGACGATTTGAAACAGCAGAACATACAGCTGGTGATGCCTAATGATCCTGAAGAACTGGAATATGATTTGAGTGAATTGAAAGATTTATATACGACCACTCTCGACAGGATTAATAAATCAGAGGGTAGCAGCGATGATGTTTACCGTTTTAAGGCTGCCCGTTATTCGCCGGTCCTATATATACGCGAAGAGTCAAAAGATAAACTGGCTAAGGAACTTGAAGATAAGACCGGCGTCAAGTTTAATCTGTTACTCGGACGACAGACAAATATCGGAAAATTTATGCGCCATTTGCTGGTAGCCAGGTTTGAGAGTTCGGTCGCTGCGTTTCGTGCTTCATTAGGATATATGATTCAGTCTTCTGAACATATACTAAAATGGATTGAGAAACGTCATAAGATACCCGTATTTAAAAAAGGAAATCTGCCAGATGTCGAAGATTTTTATGAGACGAGCGGTGACGGAATGGAGGAAATACAGGAACTTTTCGATAAGTATTCGGCCAAGGGATTCTTCGAGATAGATATGAAATATGTAAAGGATGATTTCGTGGAGGATGTCAAAGCTGACATCCGGTTGTTGAAGAATTTACAGGAACAGTGGTTCGGCAAGGACAATATTGTCAAGTCTGATCCTAAGCTGGAGTCATTCATACGCATTGTCAGAAAGCAGATGAAGAATGAGCCAAACCGTAAGATTATCGTGTTTTCTGAATTTGCAGATACTGTGAATTATTTAGGTGAGGCTTTGGTTAATGCCGGACTACCAGCCATGAAATACACTTCGGCTGACGCTACTCCTGTGAATAAAGAACGTATTCGTGCAAACTTTGATGCCGGTCTGAAGTCATCATTACAGCAAAATGATTTTTCAATCCTGGTGGCGACAGATGCAATATCCGAGGGTTATAATTTACATCGGGCCGGAACTATATTCAATTATGATATACCTTACAACCCGACACGTGTCATTCAGCGTATAGGCCGTATCAACCGTATTTAATAAAAAAGTCTTTGACCAGCTTTACATATATAACTATTTCCCGACAGATGTGGGTGAGGCTGAGACGAGGACAAAGGAGATTTCTACCCTTAAAATGGCGATGATTCATGCCATAATGGGCGAGGATACTAAGGCACTTACAAAGGATGAGGACCTCCAGGCTTATTTTAAGGAACGCTATCGCAAAGAGATTGCCAGAAATGAGGAGGAATCCTGGGACACGCCTTATCGTAAATTGCTGAATAGTCTGAAAGGAACAGACGTATATAATGAGGCTATGGAGTTGCCACACCGTGCAAGAACAGCCCGCAGAGTCATAAAACCGAATAAGGGTGTATTGATGTTTGGACGTAAGGGCAATGATTTTGTGTTTAAGATAGGCGATGCGAAAGCGGCTCCTGTGATGATTCCTGCAGAAGAGGCCATAGCACTCTTCGAGGCGGAGAAGAGCGAGGTACCTGTCGATTTGAGTACGGATTTTGATGCTGTATATCAGAAAGTAAAGGTGTCTTTGTTCCATAATGATGTAACGGAGAAGAATGATAAGGAACAGTTAAAAGCATTGGATAAAATAAAAATGTTGATTAAAAATAAGTTGTTACCTAAAGATTATCTGATTGATATGGTTCAAGTAATTAAAGCTGATGCTCTCTCTGGATATGAAATCAGATACATTAATCAGTTGGTACTGAAAGATGCAGATAAACTTATCAAGAAAATTACACCTGAATATCTGGCACGTATTATCTACAGAGAAAACAAGGTGGATGAAGGAGAAGAAACATTGATTTTAAGCGAAGAACTGCAATAACCATTAAGATAAATGGCATTTTATTGGACAGTCCTAATATTTAAATTTAAAGAAGAATAGTACTATTTAGAAAGTGATTCTATGATGGATTTTAGTAAAACATATAACAGACAAAATTTTGTAAATTTCCTGCAAGACAGTTTTCTGCCGGAAGATTTTGTCCCTACAGAAAAACCTGTGGAGCTTAGAACTAAAATGACATATACCCGACAGGCTGTCAAGTTGGGAGTATCAGCTGCTCTCGATTTGGTGGTGTATGAGGTAAGACATAATTCAAAAAATGATGCACGCGTTTCGCTTTCTAAAGAGGCATTTCGCCTGCTTGCAGATGAAATGGAAGACAGGGCTTTGGTTGTCTTTGTTCCGGAAGACAATAACGACAATTATCGTTTTTCTCTTATAGAGATTACGCTCGAAGCTAAAAATGATTCGTCACGTGTGACTCGAATTTACAGTAACCCAAGGCGATACAGCTATTTTTTGGGAAAGGGTATTGCATTTTATACTCCAAATAAGTATCTGAATGAAAAAGGGCGTGTGGTCGATTCCGATGACTTGCGTAGCCGTTTCTCTGTTGAGGTACTTACCAAAGAGTTCTATCAGGAGTTAAGCGATTGGTATGCGTGGGCAATAAAAATTATTCGTTTTCCCAATGACCTTAACGACAAGACCGATGATGATAAGTTTAACAACGAGAGTGCAATACGTCTGATTACACGTCTTATCTTTGTTTGGTTTTTGAAACAGCGTCATCTGATTCCTGAAGAATTTTTCGATGAGCAATACATCGCTGATAAACTGATAAAGGACTTTAATCCTCATGTTAAGGTTAATTTATTTTTCAAGTCAGATGAGAGTAGATATTACAAAGCTATTCTGCAAAATCTTTTCTTTGCGATGTTGAATAGTCCTATTACTCCTGAAGGTAGTAAAGAAATGTCGGAACGGCATTTTAGAAACGGACGTGGAGACTACGACAACAACAAACTTATGCGTTATGAATCTTATTTTAAGAATCCGCAGTTGTTTGTTGATTTGGCCAATCGTACAGTTCCTTTTTTAAATGGTGGATTATTTGATTGCCTCGATGATAAAGACAATGACTTGTATTATGATGGTTTCAGCGACCGCGAAGCAGTTAAGAAATCGTTGATTGTGCCGGATTATCTTTTCTTTGGCGAAGAGGCTGGCAAGAATATAGATCTTTCAGAGTGGTATGGCAGTAAGAAAAAGAAGAAAGTTTCTGCCCGTGGTATTATTGACATATTGAAGCGTTATAACTTTACTGTTGAGGAAAACACTCCATTCGATAAGGAAGTTTCTCTTGACCCGGAACTATTGGGCAAGGTGTTCGAGAATCTGCTCGCTTCATACAATCCTGAGACACAGACTACAGCCCGCAAGCAGACCGGCTCATTCTATACTCCGCGCGAGATTGTTCAATACATGGTGGATGAGAGTCTGGTGGCGCATCTTAAACGCACTGTTGGTGACGACTTGGAGCAGCAGTATCGTCAGTTGATGCAATATACTGATGAAGATGTTTCTTTGACAGACAACCAACGCAGACAGATTATGCTGTCGCTTTATAATTGTAAAGTGCTCGACCCTGCTTGTGGTTCTGGTGCATTCCCCATGGGTATTCTGCAACAGATGGTTCATATTCTAAGCCGTATTGATCCTGACAATAAGATGTGGAAGGAAATTATGTTGCAAAAGGCCATTGACGAAACGTCAGAAGCTTATCGCAATTCATCAAATGAAGAACGAAAAGAACTAATTGCAGACATAGAGCGTAGTTTTGATGAAAGTATTAATCGTCCCGACTATGCCCGTAAACTCTATCTGATTGAAAATTGTATCTATGGTGTAGATATTCAGCCTATAGCTATACAGATTAGTAAATTGCGCTTCTTTATTTCATTGGTTGTAGATCAAAATACCAATACCGATCCTACAGATAATTTTGGCATACGTCCGCTTCCTAACCTTGAAGCAAAGTTTGTTGCGGCTAATACACTGATTGGATTGGATAAGAAAGATGCGTCCTTGTTTGATAGCGAGGAAATAAAAGCGAAAGAAAATGAACTGAAGATAGCCAAGCACAAAATCTTTGGGGCAAAGACTGTTCGTACCAAGCGTAAATACAAGAATATAGTTAACGAACTCCGTCAGGAGATAGCTGACATGCTATATGCAAATGGTGCTGTTGGGAATGATGAAGCTCGGCAGTTAGCATCTTGGGATATGTTTAATCAAAATGCTTCTTCTAATTTTTTTGATCCGGAATGGATGTTTGGAGTTAAGGATGGATTCGATATTGTGATTGGAAATCCGCCGTATGTCTTTACACGTGATGTGGATTTTTCTGGAGAATTTAAAAAATATGTAGAAATTGAATATTTCTCAAAAATAAAAAAAGAAGTAAAGAAAACTAAAGCTAATCAGTCTGGGAAGATCAATTTATTTGCCATTTTTGTAATGAGAGGCATATTATTAAATTCAACTAATGGTATTCTGTCCTATATTTTGCCTAATAATATTTTGAGAACAACGACCTATGATATTATTCGTAAATATATTATTGATAATACGTCTATCAATAAAATAGTTGATTTGGGTTCTGGTATATTTGAACATGTAACAGCTTCTACTGTTATAATACAGCTTTCTGCTATACATAAAAAAGATAATATTGTTTCTATAATTACAAATATTAACAATTTGAAAGAAAATCGATACAATCTTTCAAAAATAAGACAATGTCAATTTAACAATAATACAAGTTATGCTTTTAATATATATATTGATGAGAGAACAATTTCTATTTCAAATAAAATAAATCATAGTTGTAAACGTTTAGGAATGTTTTGTAAGGATATTATTGAGTGAATTGTTGCTCATAAACATTTAATTATTGATTATCCAAAAGAAGGGTATGAAGCCTTATTAGAAGGAAAATGTGTTAAACGTTATTATATTACTCCTGCAAATAAATACATTTTATGGGATAAGAAACTAATTCATAGAAGTCGTCCTGATTATTTGTGGCAACAAAAAGAGAAGATACTTATTCAAAGAATTAGTGGTGGAGAGAAACCTATCATAGCTTCAATTGATAACAATCGTTACAAAACATTTGCTTCAGTCAACAATTTAGTATTGAAAGTAGAATATTCTCATTTATATCCAATTGTTGTAGCATTATTGAACTCTAATGTTGTTAATTGGTATTATGCAAATAATTTTTCTAACAATTCAAGTCTTACGGTTAATATATCGAAGACATATTTGGAAATGATTCCAATACCTAATTTTGATGAAAATTCTGAAAATATTATACGAACATTAGTAAATAAATTAATGTCTATAAAGTCTGAAGATTTGTCATCTAATATTTCTGATTTGGAAAATGAATTAAATTTTGTTATATATAAACTTTATAATCTTTCTTATGACGAAGTTTTAATTATTGATCCACAAACACCAATTACTCGTAAAGAATATGAGAAAGGAGGTATTTTATGAAAGTAACGACCGAAAATATAGAACTCATAAATAAGCGATTGGAGTATTTATATGATAATTTTAACATTAATCCTTTGAGTGAAGAAGTTAAAATTGGAGATGAGGATATTTTTATAGACTTTCCTGATGAGTGGGATGAAGAGAATTGTTATTATTCAGTAGGGGACTTCTTACTATATACAGAGGATATGAATAATATTCAGGTCATTGATAATCATTCTGTTATTGCAGGTAATATAAGACAGACAATTATTTCCGTTGATGAATACTATTATGACCATTTGGTTCCAGATTTGATATTTGAGACAGATAAATATTTTTTAAGAATAGTAAACTATCCCTTTTTAATAGGAATAATAGCCTCACGTGATGGAATTTATAATGAGAATTTTGGAGCTTACACTTGCTCGGATTATAAAGCTATTGAAATTATTTATAAAACGGAGGAAAGATGTGAAGAATATGATATTGAATTTATAAAAACATGCTTATATCATATTGCAAGTAAATATGGTGTTCCAATATCTATTGGAGAATTCAGGTCATGGAATGACATAACAGATGAAGAAAATGATGATGTCATAACTGTTAGTTCTTCAGAACTTATTCCATATTGTAGGGCTATGGACTATTATATACAGGGACTTTCTATAGAGAAGGAAGATATAAAATATCTACATTTGTATAAAATAATTGAATATTTTTCTCCTACAGTTTCTAAGAAAACCTCATACGAGCAATTAAATAAAAGGTTAGATGCTTTGCAGGTTGTTGAGAGAGATTCTGAATATTTAGAGTCTATATTCAAGTTGACAAAACAGTACGAGGTATCATTAAAAGATAAAGAATTAGCTAATGCTGTTCTAAACGAATGTATTGATATTGTTTCGCTATTTCAATTTTTACCAGACAAAATTCAAAGAACAATCTCAAAAAGTTGTCATTTTGAAGTGAAGAAGATTACCACTTTGAGTCCTACAACTATCGAAGCTGTGAAAAGAGAAGTTGCTGATATTTTATATGCTACTCGTAATAGTATAGTGCATGCAAAGTCAAACTATATTTTTACAGGTAAGGAATGTCCCGAAGAAGATTTGGGACAATTGAACAAATTTATGATTAATCTTTGTGAATGTTTATTTATCTGGAATGGAAGACAAAGTAAGGAATATCAATTAAAATAAAAATTATGAATAAGAAAATAATAGAAGAATCCGCTACAATATGTGATAATATTGCTAATGCAATTAATCAAAGAAGCAGAGGGCGATTAAATTGTCAGATGTTTTGTCCAGGAGAAGATAAGCTGATAAGTATATTAAATAAATTAGCTTTAGAAATAAAGGATATCGAACCGGAATATTTTATACGTTTAAATAAAGAACTTCTATCTTTAAAAACACCTAATTGCGTAAATCCATTCTCTTTTGGTGCTGTTATTACAATTGTTAGTTTACTTAAAATGAAATATATTGACAATACAAATAAAATAAAAAAGTTTTTTATCAGTCATTCTACTGCGGATAAGGATATTGTCAATAGCTTTATTAAGGAGATATTAAAAATAGGGTGTGGATTCAGAAATGAAGATATTTTTTGTACTTTGGATTCTACAGCAATACGTACTGGAGATGATTTTCGAGATAAAATTATTGAAAATATGAAGCAGTGCGATTATATACTTTTATTTATATCTGAGAATTATAATAGAAGTGATGTATGTAAAAATGAGATGGGAGCTGCATGGGCTTTAGAGGGAAAGCGAATTTTACCTTTTGTCTTTCCTAATATTTCATTTGATCAGATGGGATTTCTTAATGTCGTTAAGCAAGGCGCGTCTATTACAGATAAATGTAAATTAGACGAATTTTATCAAGAATTATGTAAAAACTATGATTTAGTACCTGATTGGATTACTTATAATAAAGCAAAAGAGGATTTTATTAGTTTAGTTAATAAATCCGATGAAGCATAATATCCTTGGTATGGAAATAGAATAATATCATGACTCATTTAGCAAACATAGATAAGGATTACGCCTCTTGGATAGAGAATCTCGGTCAGAGGTATAAGCATAGCCAGATAAAGGCAGCAACCCATGTGAATAGTGAGATGCTACAATTTTATTGGTCGTTGGGAAAAGATATTGTTACGCTTCATGCGGAGAGCCGTTGGGGAGATAAAATCATAAAATTGTAAAGTACAGATTTGAGGACAAAATTACCCGGAATAAAAGGTTTTGTCGGAAACAAGTATTGGATATGCTAAAAGATTTTATCTGCTTTATAATGAGTGGTTTACAATTCATCCACAACTTGTGGGTGAATTACAGAAATGTGCCATTTGGCATATTCCTTGGGGACATCATAGACGAATATTTGGGAATTAAAGTCACACTAAGAGAATAATAACCGATTGGTTATTAGAAAAATTAGTTTTGTGATAAATGAATTAGATACGCCCGAAAGACATTGTGGTATAATGTCTTTGTGGAATTTATATTTGGATGATGGTGTGTCGGCAGGGATAAATAAAGACAGCGCGTCGTGATGATGGCGCGCTGTCTATGTGAGATATCTTAAAGATTTAGTGGTTCGTATTTCATTCCCCATGCGTCGGCAACAGACTTATAGGTGACTTTGCCGTTTACGACGTTAAGTCCGAGATAGAGGGCGTGGTCGTCCTTGCAGGCTTGCTGCCATCCTTTGTCTGCCAGTGCCAAGGCGTAGCGCAGTGTTGCGTTGCAAAGGGCAATGGTGGATGTGTTGGGCACTGCTCCCGGCATGTTGGCCACAGCATAGTGGAGTATGCCGTCGACGGTATAAACCGGTTGGTCGTGTGTCGTGGCGTGGGATGTCTCGAAGCATCCGCCTTGGTCGATGGCTACATCTACGAGGACAGTGCCCGGCTGCATTTTCTTGAGCATATCGCGTGTGATGAGGTGCGGGGTCTTAGCTCCGGGAATCAGTGCGCTGCCCACAATGATGTCGGCATCGGCAAGTTCGTTGATTATGTTGTGGGGTGAGGAGTAGAGCGGATGAACGTTTGCAGGCAGCTCCATACCAAGTTGGCGAAGACGGGGCAGGGAGATATCGAAGATGTACACGTCGGCACCCATTCCGGCTGCCAGACGGGCTGTAGCTTCTCCCACGGTGCCGCCTCCGAGTACGAGCACTTTGGCAGGCTTGACACCCGGCACACCGCTTATGAGCTTGCCTTTTCCGCCTTTTGTCTTCTGGAGATAGTAGGCTCCGCACATTGCTGCCATGCGTCCTGCGACCTCACTCATAGGAATAAGAAGTGGCAGTTGGTGGTTGGGTGTCTCTACGGTCTCGTAGGCCAGGCACACGGCATTGCTCTTGACCATGGCTTCGGTAAGTGCGCGGTCTGAGGCGAAATGAAAATAAGTGAAGAGAAGTTGATTCGGCTTCACGAGTGCGTATTCCGGTTTGATAGGTTCCTTTACTTTGATAATCATTTCTGAGGCTTCGTACACGTCGGCAATCGACGGCAGTATCTCGGCACCTACTTGCTGATAGTCAGCATCGGAGAATCCGCTGCCTTCACCGGCTGTGGCCTGAACATAGACGGTGTGACCGTGCTGGATGAGTTCGTAAACTCCCGACGGGGTCATGCCCACGCGGTTCTCATTGTTTTTAATTTCTTTTGGAATACCAATTTTCATAGAATATATAGTTTATGGTTATAAATTGGATTTTGTGTCCTTTCCCGGACGCAGTGCGCTATGAACGGCCTGGCCGGGTTGACGTTACGAATATAATAAAAAATCGGATAGGGTGTATGGGTGTGGCGTAAATATTTTTATTTGTTTAATATGAGTTCTTAATTGAAATTGCAGGGTGGGGAGTTCGTTGTCAGTAAATGGGTAAAGACTTCAGATGATTTCCGAATTGAGAATGGAAATTGAAAAGGAACGGGACGTGAAAGATAATTGGATGTGGGGTGGGAAAGTCAGTGGTTATTTACTTCGCAAATTCGCGGAAGGTTGACTATTCCGATCGGAAAATATTATTATAAGGCAAGTTAAATTATGTTATTTATAATGTGGTGGCAGACTTAGTAATTGAAAATATTGCAGTATCTTTGTGTACTGAAATATGATATCCGTATGAATTTATCGGAACAGACAGTTTTATATTTATTCATATAAATGTCAACGAAAGAGGATGTCATATTACGATAGGATGCCATCTTAAGAATATAATATATTGGCAAGAATGTGATAAGTGGGCATTGCCGGCAGTATTCTTTTTGATGATGTGTCGGGCAAAAAATGTATGTGTTTTCGGGAATTTGAAACATCGTGAGAGCAAACATGATAAAGAATGAAGATTGTTCAGTGAAAAGTAATGTGAATTATTTTATATGGTGTATTGAATGAAATGTTTATAAAAAATAATAGATATGAAATCTTTTGTTATAATGTTCCTACTGGCGGGGTTATTGTCAGTAGATTCTTACGCACAAACTCAAAATGGAGCAAAGCATGATATGCAAACACTAAAAGTAGATATAACAGATACGCGTATAGACGTTATAAGTGACATTATTTATTCGCAGATCACGTCGGGACGTTCTAACCGTCAGTTGAAGATGACATTGTTGTTGCCTCAGACCGATGGGGCTAAACCTGCAATAGTTTATTATCCTGGTGGCGGTTTCACCACTGCTGTGCATGATAAATATATCCAGATGCGTATGGCATTGGCAAAGGCTGGATTTGTTGTTGCGGCTGTAGAATATCGTACTGTACCTGACAAATATCCGGCTTTGATAAATGATGCGAAATCAGCAGTACGATATTTGCGTGCGCATGCCAAACAGTTCAATATAGATCCGAATCGTATAGGAGTGATAGGAGATTCTGCCGGTGGATATGTATCGCAGATGATGGGCACGACCAATGGTGAGGATGAGTTCAATGTAGGTGAATATACTGATTATTCTTCTGACGTGCAGGCTGCGGTAACTATTTATGGTATAAGCAATCTGATGAATATTGGTGAGGGGTATCCAGAGGCGATACAGAAGGTTCATGAATCAACGGTAGTGACTGAGGCTCTGTTGATTCACGGTCCGGCTTTCGCTGAATTTGCAGGTAAAAGTATATTAAGTGATCCTGAAAAAGCAATGAATGCCAGTCCGTTGGGACATGTCAAAGCCAATATGCCGCCTTTCCTTATTATGCATGGATCGGCAGACAAGCTTGTTTCTCCGGTTCAAAGTGAACAGTTATATAAGGCTCTGATTGAAAAAGGAAATAAGGTGGATTATGTGGTTGTGGAAGGTGCCGGTCATGGAGATATTTACTGGTATCAGCCCACAGTAATAAATAAGGTTGTAGAGTGGTTTAAAGAAAACCTGATGGGGCGTGGTGTCAAAACATCTGCGCAGAAAGTAGAAGGTGACTTGAGGGATAATTTGTAATGTTTCATAACTAATAACGTGAGCTCGTCGAACTCACGTTAAATACCTGTTGTTTTGCTATAAATGCGCTACTTTAATATCAAGATTGAATCAGGTATTTTTGAGAGACTACAATTCAAACCTAGCTCTCATCTTACGAAATGAGGCTCTTCTCATTTTTCAATTACTTTTGGAAACAATCATCAAACGTTTCATTTGGAATATTGGAGAAATCAATTGAACGCGGATGACACAGATTGTTCAACTGTGTAGTATTGGTAAATTGAATATATGTATTAGATTTCTCAAAAAAATAGATTCGTATGGATTTATACTATCATAAGTCCATACGAATCCATCATAATATACGTAGCTACATCACATTTGTGAAAATGTGTGAATTGTCTGGTAATTTTATTTCTTAAATATGAAATATACAGCAAGAACAAGCAGCACAAAAGCTACAAGATGATTCCAACGTAATTCGGTCTTGAATGCGAGGGCAGAGAAGACAGTGAACACCGTCAAGGTAATGACTTCCTGGATGACCTTAAGCTGCATGATGTCGAACGGGCCGCCATTGTCTTTGAAGCCGATTCTGTTGGCAGGCACTTGCAGACAATATTCGAAAAATGCCACTGCCCAACTGAAAGCAATCACTCCAATAAGAGGTAAAGACGCGAACCAGCTGAACTCCTCTCTCATCTTGAGATGGCCATACCATGCAACAGTCATAAACACATTTGAAAAAATCAATAAGATTACAGTATAAACGCTTTGTAATGCCATAATATATTTATTATTATCCTAAAAAACTTAATCATTTTCACCATCGGCCATGTGTTCGGCCGACAACATCTTGTCAACACACCTCCAAAGACTGTAACAAGCCTCCGGATTAATCTGCTCCATCTCGGCAAGCAGCTGCTTCATCCTGAGACGGTTGGTAGCACGCTCATGCGGACACTTCACGGTCTGTTCACGAAATCCCCGAGCCTCCGCCAACCGGGACAAATCACGTTCGCGTATGAGACACATAGGACGTATGATCGTCATGTCGAACTTGTTCATCTTCAAAAGCGGAGCCATAGGACTTGGACTTCCGGCAAACAACATGTTCATGAGCAATGTCTCGAGAATGTCATCCATGTGATGTCCCAAAGCAATCTTATTACATCCCATCTCTTTTGCCTTTGAGAAAAGAACTTTTCTACGGTTCCATGAGCACAGAAAGCAATGTGGTTTCCCGGACTGCTCTGAATATTCGTACGACGTCTCCACATGAAAGAACGGAACTCCGAGACTTGCAGAAAAGTCCCGAAGATAGTCGATGTCCGACTTATAACCAACATTCTGCATCACTACATGCACGGCAACGACAGAGAAACGAGGCTTGAATATACGTGATTTTTCAGCAAGCAATGATAACAGAGCCATGGAATCTTTTCCTCCCGACAAGGCCACCATTATATTGTCGCCGTCATCTATCAGTCCATACTGACTTATTCCTTTATTGAAACGTGTCAGAATATGCCTCCACAACAACTCGTCCTCACTATATTTTGCCATCTTGCATGATTTGAGCATGCAAAATTACATGAAAATAACGGTTTTAGAAAGAATTTGAAAAAAAGTTTAGCAAAATGCCCGATAAATTCAGTAACTTTGAAATTATATTAGTGCTATATACCCACAACATATACACTTTTATTTAATTTAACATGAATAAAAAGCAGATATAAATTTCTGCATAATTTTATTATAATATGGCAACAGAAATAGATTTCAGCTCTCCTGTAGAAAGCAAGCAGGTTTGTTATGAAGAATTTATAAAGAAACTAAAGGCTCTGATATGTCAGGAATACGATGAAGTCAGTGTCATGGCCAACGTATCGGCGGCATTGAAAGAAGCTTTCGGATTTTTCTGGGTCGGCTTCTACATAGTTAAAGGAGAAGAACTGTCGCTTGGCCCATTCCAAGGTAGTGTGGCTTGTTATCATATTAAGAAGGGACGCGGTGTGTGTGGTACTGCATGGGCGCAGAAACAAACCCAGTTAGTACCAGATGTTGAGAAATTCCATGGTCATATTGCATGTAGTCAGCTGTCAAAATCAGAGATTGTGGTGCCGCTGTTCTCACAAGGCAACGTCGAAGCAGTTTTAGACATAGACAGCGATCGCCTGAATAATTTTGATGAAACAGACAAACTCTATCTCGAACAGATCTGCGAATTGATATCTGAAACCCTATACAGCAAACATTAATCACTACAATCTACACATCAGAACTATACGTCACACAACAGATACCGGTTCAGACATACTCCCGTACAGGACAATACCGTTTGTAATAATGGTTAAGATTACTAAGTATAATCACCAACCGTGCTTATTCAGAATATTTTGAGTAATTTTGCACAATAGCTACTTCGAAAATACATTTTATACATAATGGAACAAAAAGATACAATATGCGCCATTGCGACAGCAACGGGAGGAGCTATCGGTATAATAAGAGTTTCCGGACCGGAGGCCATAGAAATCACAGATAAGATATTCAAACCTGTTGATGAGCACCATACTCCTCTTAAAGGACGCAAGGCAAATACGGTGAACTTCGGATATGTCAGAAATAACGATAATGAGATCATAGACGAGGTTCTCATAAGCATTTTCCGTGCACCACACTCTTATACAGGAGAAGATTCCGTAGAAATATCCTGTCACGGTTCATCATACATACTGCAACAGGTCATGCAAATGCTGATAAAAAACGGATGTCGTGCCGCCGGACCGGGTGAATATACACAAAGAGCTTTCCTAAACGGTAAGATGGATCTGAGCCAGGCAGAAGCTGTGGCAGACCTTATTGCCTCGACCTCTGCAGCTACACACCGTATGGCCATGAATCAGATGCGTGGAGGGTTCAGTCGTGAGCTGTCCGATTTGCGTGACAAACTTCTACATCTCACTTCTCTCATGGAACTTGAACTTGACTTCAGCGACCATGAGGAATTGGAATTTGCAGACCGTTCCGAACTGAAAAACATCGCACAGCATATTGAAAATGTCATCCAGCATCTTGTAAACTCGTTCAGTGTTGGCAATGCTCTAAAGAACGGAGTGCCGGTAGCAATTGTTGGAGAGACAAATGCCGGTAAGTCAACAATGCTAAACGTGTTATTGAATGAAGAACGTGCTATAGTGAGCGACATACACGGAACAACGCGTGACGTGATAGAGGATACAATAAATCTTGAAGGTATCACATTCCGCTTCATTGATACGGCAGGAATACGTGAAACAAATGACGAGATAGAAAGTCTTGGCATAGAACGTAGCTTTCAGAAATTAGATCAGGCAGAAATAGTTCTCTGGATCATAGATGCTACCTGTGCACAAGAACAATATCAAGAATTGGCAGATAAAATTATTCCACGCTGCAAAGATAAACACTTAATTATTGTACTTAACAAGACAGATCTTGTAGATGACAGCTCAGAAATAAGGTTCAATAGTCTTCCAGAAGATGTCCGCATAATGCCATTATCCGCAAAAGTGAAAATTGGAATTTCTGAACTTCAGAAACTTTTAGTTGACTACGTAACTCTTCCAGACATCTCACAAAATGATGTCATTGTAAGTAATATCCGTCACTACGAAGCACTAAACCATGCACTTGAATCAATTCATCGTGTACAAGAAGGACTATCTACGCAAATCCCAAGCGATCTGCTAAGCCAGGATTTACGTGAATGTTTATTCCATCTTGCAGAAATAGTTGGCGGACAAATAACTACAGATGAAGTACTCGGAAATATATTCAAGCATTTTTGCATCGGTAAGTAATTTACTGATTATTAAATAGTTAAATTGATTATAATCGATTAATATGGCGCTCTTTACGGGCGCCTTTT
>ERZ780212.122-NODE-122-length-84449-cov-18.333839_pt1 | contig 84449 bp, 63 predicted proteins | sample MGYA00511364_ERZ780212 | MGnify/ENA primary metagenome ERZ780212 (study PRJEB29588, sample SAMEA2147991) | human gut metagenome | biome: human gut; feature: human-associated habitat; material: faeces | place: Denmark | collected 2008/2010 ... | reverse complement strand
CAGGACTAATACAGGGTATTTAGCATTTTTTTCAGAAGGGTCAATCCTGTTTGGCGCACGGGGTCACACCGCTGTGGATTTTCCACCTGCTCAAGTTCACGGTGAATTTGAAGGATTTTAGTTCTTATCGTATCAAGATAGTGGTTTATTTCTTGATACTTCTTTTCCCTGCCAATCGCGCATTCTTTTTGCGTATTCCATTTTGTAACATCTATACTTCGCTTGATTTGTACCTCTGCACGTTTTCCGTTTATTGTGATACGCATACAGATTGGTGCTTCTCCATTTTTAAGCAGCTTTGATTTCTTCAGGAAAAACAATACCGTAAAATAGTTTCTTTGCATTGCCATACTCTTCTTTTTTTGATGGTGTAAAAATACATGTTTTGAAAAGAGTTCGTTTTATGCAAAACGCAGAGAATCAGTGAAATATAATCCAATTAGGTGGACTTGTTTTTATGTGGAAATTAAGTCCACCTATTTCACCTCCAGTAAGATGCGGTATTCTGCTTCAATTTGCAGTATGGATAAAAAGAAAAACCGCTGATAATGATTGATTATCAGCGGTTTTCATTGTTTTGCTTTTTGTTTGAGTGATCCGCTTGGGGCTCGAACCCAAGACCCCAACATTAAAAGTGTTGTGCTCTACCTGCTGAGCTAGCGAATCAAACCTTATTGCCGTTAAGCGGGTGCAAAGATAGATAGTTTTTTTGAAGTTGCAAAGTTTTTTGCTTTTTTTCTTATCTTTGCGCATAGGTTTGCAGGAGGGTGTGGAAAAGCTCTTCGGAGGCTGTATGTGTCATGCCTGCAGATTGTGTACGTCATTCATACCAGATTATCTACATTATTAATATATATTATATGGCAACAGTTGACGATAAGAAAATTATTTTTTCAATGGTAGGTCTGAACAAGACCATTCAGCAGAACAACAAGCAGGTGCTGAAGAATATCTATCTGTCGTTCTTTTATGGGGCGAAGATCGGTATCATCGGTCTGAACGGTTCGGGTAAGTCTACCTTGCTGAAGATTATCGCCGGGTTGGATAAATCCTATCAGGGCGAAGTGGTGTTTTCACCCGGGTATTCGGTGGGATATCTGGCGCAGGAACCATATCTGGATCCTACGAAAACCGTGAAGGAAGTGGTAATGGAAGGTGTTCAGCCCATCGTGGACGCGCTGAACGAATACGAAGAAATCAATCAGAAGTTCGGCCTGCCCGAGTACTATGAGGATGCGGACAAGATGGAGAAGCTCTTCGCCCGCCAGGCTGAGCTGCAGGATATCATCGACGCAACGGATGCGTGGAACCTGGACAGTAAGTTGGAACGTGCCATGGACGCCTTGCGTTGTCCGCCCGAAGACCAGTCGGTAGAGCATCTGTCGGGAGGTGAGCGCCGCCGTGTGGCCCTCTGCCGCCTGCTGTTGCAGAAGCCTGACATTCTGTTGCTGGACGAGCCTACCAATCACCTCGATGCCGAGTCCATCGACTGGCTGGAGCAGCACTTGCAGCAGTATGAGGGTACGGTGATTGCCGTGACGCACGACCGCTACTTCCTCGACCATGTGGCTGGATGGATTCTGGAGCTTGACCGCGGGGAGGGTATTCCCTGGAAGGGCAACTATTCCAGCTGGCTGGAGCAGAAGACCAAGCGCATGGAGATGGAAGAGAAAACGGCCAGCAAGCGCCGCAAGACGCTGGAGCGCGAGCTGGAGTGGGTTCGCATGGCGCCCAAGGCCCGTCAGGCCAAGGGAAAGGCCCGTCTGAACTCGTATGACAAGCTGCTGAACGAAGACGTGAAGGAGAAGGAAGAGAAACTGGAAATCTTTATTCCCAACGGTCCGCGTCTGGGCAACAAGGTCATCGAGGCCAAGCATGTGGCCAAGGCTTATGGCGACAAGTTGCTTTTCGACGACCTCAACTTTATGCTTCCGCCCAACGGCATCGTGGGCATCATCGGGCCGAACGGTGCGGGCAAGACTACATTGTTCCGCCTGATCATGGGATTGGAGAAACCTGACAAGGGCGAGTTTGAGGTGGGCGAGACCGTGAAGGTGGCCTATGTGGACCAGCAGCACAAGGACATCGATCCCAACAAGAGTGTTTATCAGGTCATTTCAGGGGGCAACGAACTGATTCGTATGGGCGGACGTGACATTAATGCCCGCGCCTATCTTTCCCGTTTCAACTTCTCGGGTGCCGACCAGGAGAAGCTTTGTGGAGTCCTCTCGGGCGGTGAGCGCAATCGTCTGCACCTGGCCATGGCCTTGAAGGAAGAGGGTAACGTGCTGCTGCTCGACGAGCCTACCAACGACATCGACGTCAATACCCTCCGTGCCTTGGAGGAAGGTCTTGAGGACTTTGCTGGCTGTGCCGTGGTCATCAGCCACGACCGTTGGTTCCTCGACCGTATCTGTACGCACATTCTGGCTTTTGAGGGCAATTCGAATGTGTTCTTCTTCGAAGGTTCCTATTCGGAATACGAAGAAAACAAGCTGAAGCGGTTGGGCAAGGAAGAGCCTACCCGCGTGCGATATCGCAAACTGATGGCTGATTGACGGGGTTAGGTTTCGAATTGTCAGTTAATCTCAATTTTGAAGCTCGGGAAAATATTGTTTTTCCTGAGCTTCAATCTTTTTATATTCCGCGTTTCTTCTTGTTGTAAAAAAAGTCTTATCTACTCTGAAAAAATGTAGCATGCGTGTAATATTTATATGAATTATATTCATTATCTTTGCACGAGGAAACAAAATTTAATGTTTAATTAACACTATCTACTAACTAAAAACAGAATTATGAGAAGAAATCTAATTCATTTCCTGTTAATTGCTGTGATGGCTGTATGCAGCGTGTCTGCCTTTGCCCAGACCACTACAGTGAAGGGTCAGCTTGTTGATGCTGAAACAGGCGAGCCTTTGGTGGGTGCTGCCGTAATGGTGGAAGGTACTTCACAAGGTTCCGTGACCGACGTGGACGGTTATTTCAAGCAAAGCGTTGCTGCCAATGCGACATTGGTATTCAAGTATGTGGGTTACAAGGACCTGAAGCAGAAAATTGCTCGGAAGGGAGCCTCCGTAGATTTGGGCGTCATCAAGATGCAGCCGGATGCGGTGATGCTGAACGACGTGGTTATCACTTCTTCCGTGGCCATTGCCCGCAAGACTCCGGTGGCTGTGTCGACGGTTGAACCGGTATTCATTGAGGAAAAATTGGGAACGAAGGAATTTCCGGAAATTCTGAAATCAACTCCGGGTGTTTATGCGACCAAGCAAGGTGGTGGTTTCGGCGATTCGCGTATCAATATGCGTGGTTTTGAATCGGAAAACATTGCTGTTATGATTAATGGTGTGCCGATGAACGATATGGAGTGGGGTGGTGTTTATTGGTCCAATTGGGCAGGATTGTCCGATGTGACCCGTAGTATGCAGACCCAGCGCGGTTTGGGTGCATCCAAGGTTTCAGCTCCTTCGGTGGGTGGTTCTATCAACATTGTGACCAATTCGGTTGAAGCCAAAAAGGGTGGATCCATTTCTTACGCCATGGGAAATGACGGTTACAATAAAATCATGTTCAATGTATCGACCGGCATGAGCAAGTCGGGTTGGGCCTTGACACTGCTGGGCGCCAAGACTTGGGCCGACGGATATATTCAGGGAACGGAATATGAAGCCTACAATTGGTTTATCAATGTAGCAAAACGTATCAATGAGAACCATCAGCTGTCGTTCACGGCCTTCGGTGCTCCCCAGTGGCACAACCAGCGTAACAATAACGATGGTCTGACTATCGAAGGTTGGCAGACTCTGGCCAAGAAATATATGAACGGCGACAGTCCTTACAAGTATAATCCTACTTTCGGTTACGGCCTGAACGGTGAAAGAAAGACTTCCGCCCGCAATGCCTACCACAAACCTCAGCTTTCGTTGAACCACTTGTGGCAGATTGACAGCAAGTCTTCGTTGAGTACGGCTCTCTATGCTTCTATCGGAAACGGTTACGGATATTCCGGCCAAGGTTTGGAGTCAACAGACCGAAGCCAGTGGTATGGCGCGTCTTATGGCACTTTGAACACCACTTTCCGCCACGAAGACGGTACATTTGCTTACGACGAAATTTATAAGTTGAATCAGGAAAGTGAGAATGGTTCCCGAATGGCCATGTCCAAGTCTTACAACAAGCACACTTGGGTGGGTTTGCTTTCCACTTATACGACCAAGTTCGGTGAATATGTAGATTTCTATGGCGGTATCGACTTCCGTTATTACAAAGGTGTACACACCAATGAACTTTGCGACCTCTATGGTGGCGACTATTTCGTAGACTCTTCTTCCCGTGAGAATGTGTTGGTGGCCAACAATGCTGCAGCAGCAGCCGGTGATGCTTTTGTCAACCAGAAACTGCAGGTGGGTGATGTAGTTTATCGTGACTATGACGGTTATACTCTGCAGGAAGGTGTGTTTGCACAGGCCGAATACAACAAGGACAAACTGAGTGCTTTTGTTGCCGGTTCTCTTTCGAACACAGGCTACTGGCGTTATGACCGCTTCTACTATGATGCCGCACATGCAAAGTCGGAGACCGTTAACTTCTTGGGATGGACTGCCAAGGGTGGTTTGAACTACAACCTGACTGACAATCACAATGTATTTGCCAATATTGGCTATATCAGCCGTGCACCGTTCTTCTCGGGTGGTGCTTTCCTCCAGTCTACTACGAGCAACTTGACCAACCCGGATGCAGTGAACGAGAAAGTGTTCTCAGCTGAATTGGGTTATGGATTCCGTTCCAACTTCTTGACTGCTAACTTGAACCTGTATCACACGAAGTGGATGAACAAGACCATGAGCCGTGGTATTGATTTGAACAATAGCGAAGGCGTGTTCGTGGACCGCATCAGTATCAACATGAGTGGCGTCAATGCCATCCACCAAGGTATTGAGTTGGATTTGGTTGCGAAACCTTTCAGATGGCTGGATGTACGTGGCATGTTCTCCATGGGCTTCTGGCGCTGGGATTGCGATGCCAAGGGTTACTTCTACGATTCTACCGGTCAGCCTGTAAAGAGCTGGACAAACCAGGGACAGATTACTCACGCTTCGGGTATTCAGGCTGAAGACCATGCTTCGATGACCATTCACCTGAACGGAACGAAGGTTGGTAACTCTGCCCAGACTACAGCAGCTTTGGGACTTGATGCCAAGATTACCAAGGATCTCAGTGTTGGTCTTGACTGGAACTATTTCGGTCGCAACTATGCAGAATGGTCCTTCAGTTCAAGTGACTTGGTTGCCAATGGTGAGAAGTCTTATGATGACCCTTGGAAGATGCCGGATGCAAGCGTCTTCGACTTGAGTGCAAGATATCGTTTCAACATCGGCAAGATTGGAGCTACACTCTATGGAAACATCGACAACCTGTTCAATCAGGAGTACATTACCGATGCCATCGACGGTTCTTCACATACTTGGAAAGATGCACGTGTATTCTATGCATGGGGCCGTACTTACAGCGTGAGACTGAAACTGAATTTTTAATCTCTAAAGTTGGTAGAATTTATGAAAAGAAAATATATAATTCCCGTAATGGCATCGTTGCTCGCATTGGGCGCCTGCGATTACAATGAAGATAATTTTGAAGGACTGGAAGAGATGACTCGTCCTACCAATGTCACAAAGATTGCTTATACATTGACTGATGCTGATTATGAAGAAATGGGAGGCGATGTAAAGTCTGATAAGTATTTTTCTGCAGATAATCAGCCAGACAATTTTATTCCTAAGTGGTTGGCAAAAAAATATTTTACAGTAGATCAAGGCTCCTCTGCTAATATCACTTATCGTATTCAGATTCGAAATAGTAAATATAGAAATATACCTTATTTGTCTTTAGTCGATGATGATTATACTATAGTTCATGGTGAGGGATTTTATGCACCGTATTTGAATAAGAATACAGAAGGTAAAATGTATAAGATCCTGAACGAGAAGATGGCTGATGCAGCTACGGGGACTTATGCCTTTGTTGAATATCAATATAGTGAAAATGGTGTTCCTCAGCAGATGGATGCTCCGGTAGCTCAATATGACTTTGAAGATTTGTCTACAGGTGATGTTGAGAAGTTGGATGGCTGGTATGTCAGTGCAACCGGTGATTTGTGGGAAGCTAAGGAATATAATAAAAATAAGTATTTGCAATTTACAGCTAATTATGCAGATGGTGTTGCTGAAGCTTGGCTTGTTACTCCTGCTATTAAAATAGAAGATGCAGAAAAACAATTGGCTTGGGATGTTTGTGTTGGATATTGGAACGCTGATTGCTTGGAAGTTTATATTCTGGAGAACTTCGATGGCAAGGATCTCGCTACTGCTAGCAAGACTAATGTGACGGCTAATTTCTCAATTCCTCAGGAACCAACAAATAAATATGGTACTATGGCTTCAGCTGGTGCCATGTCTTTAGCTGCCTACAGTGGTAAAACGATAAATGTAGCATATCATTATTTGGGGGATAAGAATAATAAGAAGACAACAACTTATCAGATTGATAATATCGTTATTGGTAATGATATTCCGACTCCTGTTAATACAGAGCTTCGTTTTGCTTTATATGAAAAGACAAGTAAAGGTTGGTATGTATTCAGTAATACGGGAAAAGCATTGTCAGTTCCTTATGATGCTTATGCTGATATGGGTGATGCTGCTGAAGATAAATCGTTTAGTTCTAGTGTAAAGGCAGAAAATTATATTCCAAATTATCTGTTGAAGAATATTGAATATCCTTTGAATGGCGATACATGTACTGTTATTTATCGTTATTATGCAGGAAGTGGTAATTACAAAGCTTATTCAGATCAGTATGTTTATAATGATACGGTAAATGTTTGGAAGTATACGGATAATGTATATGTTGAGACAAGACCTTATGGATTTGATGGTTCTGAGTGGGTATATTCTCCAAGCGTAACTATTGATTTGCCTGTACAGAAGGGTAATGCTGAAGTTGCAGCGTTCTATCAGGCTATAACGGATTGGGTAAAGGAAAACCATCCTGAGTATGTAACGGGTTATGGCAATAATGATTATTATTATGGTGGTTCTGCTTATCAGAATAATTTCGATTTCCGTGTAAGTGCTTGGAAGGGACAGGGAACATACAATGATATGAGTGATGCCGACATCGAAAATTTGATGTGGGAGCGTTTGCCTGAGGCTTTCCCGCATGCATTAGAGAAATTGTATGCTGATGCAGCTCCTGCGGAGAGTGGAGTACCTGTTATTTATACAATTAATTTTGGTATTTATGATGGTAGCTCTACAACAACATGGACGATTCAGTATGAAGTTGTATCGAAAGGCAAATTTGAATATGTTAAAGATTCTTTGAAGCAAGCTGAATAAGCATTTTTAAGTCAATAGTCAAAGGGGATGTCACCATGCCTGTGATATCCCCTTTTTCGTCCATTATAAACCTGATATGATTATGAGAAAAATCGATTCTTTTTTTATAATGCTCCTGAGTTTGTTATTGGTAGGGTGCAGTGGCTCTGATTCTTCAGTCAATCCGGAACCGGAACCTCCAACTACAGGAGAAAATACCAATGCCAATGATCCGGTAGAAGGAAAATCGTTTGTGACTGATTATTCCATGCCCCATTTAAATCCTGAAAATTATTATGTAGAGCATACGGTAACTTATGATGGCAAGAAAATCTTGAATTATGCCTATGAGTGGGTGAAGGATAAGAAACATACGGCGTGGGTGGCTTTCAGCTTTGACGAAACGACTTCACAGAAGAATGTCAGTCGGTCGGATGATGCATGGGCCACGGACTTGGAACTGCCGGGAGGCTGGTGTCCCGAAGAAAGCAACCACAAGAGTGACGGGTTCGATAAAGGGCACTTGTGCGCATCTGAAGATCGGGTCTATTCGAAGGAGGCCAATGCGCAGACTTTCTATTACAGTAACATGAGCCCGCAGATGAGTTCGTTTAACGGAGGTTTCTGGGCGTCATTTGAGATTTTGGTACAGAAATGGGCGCGTTCGGGAGCATACGATAAAGTGTATGTGGTTAAGGGAGGTACTGTGGACCAACTGCTGGTGAATTTTACGGGTACGCGCAACGGAAATGATGGCGTGTTGCCTCAGACTGATGCCAATGGCTTTACCAAGAAAGGATTGGCCTGTCCCAAATATTACTTTATGGCTATTCTTAGCGAAAAGGGAGAGGAATATCACGCTATCGGTTTTTGGATGGAGCATCGCGATGACTATGGCTTTGAATATGATAACTTTGCGCCTGCAGATGTCATGAAGACATACGCTCTCAGTATCGACGATTTGGAAAAGAATACAGGCCTTGATTTCTTCTGCAATCTGCCCGACAATGTGGAGAACGCTGTCGAGAGTTCATGGAAGGAAACTGACTGGACTTGGTGATTGGAGAATAACATTGGTCGAAACAATAGTCCCTGGTATCTTCGGTAAAGAAAGATGCCAGGGACTATTGTTTTTATACGATTGATTATTTGTTTACTACATTAATGGGCTTACCCTCCTGATAAGCCTTCAGATTATTCAGGGCTATCTGCATCAGGCGTTGGCGGGCAGCTGTGCTGGCCCAGGCGATGTGGGGAGTGATGTAGCAGTTACGGGCCGTGAGCAGCGGGTTGTCGGCGCGGGGAGGCTCTTGTGAGAGGACATCGACACCGGCGGCATAGATGCGTCCGCTGTTCAGGGCGTCGGCCAGGTCCTGCTCGTTGACCAGCGGGCCGCGTCCTGTGTTGATGAGGATGGCGGTAGGTTTCATCAGACTGAGACGGCGGGCATTGACCATCTCACGGGTCTGCTCGGTGAGGGGGCAGTGCAGGCTGACGACGTCGCATTCGGCAAACAGTTCGTCCAGTTCCATTTTCTTGATTTCGTGTGACAGCTGGAAGTGCGATTTGGAAGTATAGGCACACACCTCCATGCCGAAACTGATGGCGATGCGTGCGGTTCTCATGCCGGTGTTGCCCAGGCCGACGATACCCATCTTCTTGCCGGCCAGCTCGATGAGCGGCGTGTCCCAGAAGCAGAAGTCGGGACTGTTGGTCCAGCGGCCTTTGTGTACTTCCTCGGAGTGGTGCTGTACCTGCTGGGCGATGTTCAGCAGGTGGGCAAAAACCATTTGGGCCACGGAGTCGGTACTGTAGGCGGGAATGTTGGTAACGGTGATGCCACGTTCTTTGGCTGCAGCAGTATCTACGATGTTGTATCCGGTAGCCATCACACCGATGTATTTCAGTTGGGGCAGGGCGGCCATGTGTTCGGCTGTAATGACCACTTTGTTGGTGAGAAGTACGTCGGCACCTTCGGCGCGTTCCACTACTTCTGCGGGGGCGGTACGGTCATAGACGACACATTCGCCCAGTTTCTTCATTTCGTCCCAGGAGAGGTCTCCGGGATTGGCGGCATAGCCGTCGAGCGCTACAATTTTCATGTCATTCAAATATTAAATATCAAATATCAAATATTATTTTTTTTCTTCATTGTAAGTATGGTTGCGGTTAGTAGCTTGATAAGTTCTCTACAATCATTATCTATAGATAGAAATTGTTTCTCGGTCAGATAATCGGTCTGTTTTAGAATTTGTAACCAATATAATGTTTCTGAGCATTCTTTTTGGGCTATAGCAAGTTTATGTATATAGTCAGAGGAAGATTCTGCATAAACAGACTCACTGATGTTGGCGCCTATTGAAGTACCGCTCCGTAAAAGTTGTTTGCTCATGACTTGTTCGTCCTTGTCTTCCTTTAAATATTTGTATAATTTGATAATCCTTATAGCAAACAAAACAGATTTGTCATTCAGTATATATACTTTTTCCCCCATATATTTAATATTTTATATTTGATATTTTATATTTAATTAAACCGTTCTTTTCCCCACAACGCCTGCATCCGCTCCTTGTGTTTGGCTTCGGCCGCATTTTCCTGCGGATGCCAGATGCCATGGTCCTTCAGTTCGTCGGGCAGGAACTGCTGGCGGACGAAGTGGCCCGGATAGTCGTGGGCATACTTGTAGTCTTCTCCGTAGCCCAGTTGTTTCATCAGCTTGGTGGGGGCATTGCGCAGATGAAGGGGGACGGGAAGGTTGCCGGTCTGCCGGACCAGTTCCAGCGCGTCGTTGATGGCCATGTAAGCGGAGTTGCTCTTGGGGCTGGTGGCCAGGTAGATGGTCGTTTCGGCCAGGGGGATGCGGCCTTCGGGCCAGCCTACCTTCATCACGGCGTCGAAGCAGGCGTTGGCCAGCAGCAGGGCGTTGGGATTGGCCAGCCCGATGTCTTCCGAAGCGGATATCACCAGGCGGCGGGCGATGAAGGCCGGGTCTTCGCCGCCTTCCACCATGCGGGCCAGCCAGTAGATGGCACCGTCGGGGTCGCTGCCGCGGATGGACTTGATGAAGGCGGAGATAATGTCGTAGTGCATCTCGCCGTCCTTGTCGTAGGCCAGCGGGTTCTGTTGCAGGCGTTCGGTCACCATGTCGTCGGTGATGACGACTGCGTCGCCCGTTTCCGATTCAACAATCAGCTCCAGTATGTTGAGCAGCTTGCGGGCATCGCCTCCGCTGTAGCGCAGCATGGCGGTGGTTTCCTTCACTTCGATGTGGCGTTCGCGCAGGATGTGGTCGGTGGTCAGCGCCCGCTGGAGCAGTTCCAGCAGGTCGTCTTTTTCGAGAGGTTTGAGAACATAGATCTGGCAGCGCGACAGCAGGGGGCGGATCACTTCGAACGAAGGGTTTTCCGTCGTGGCACCGATCAGCGTCACGATGCCCTGTTCGACGGCTCCCAGCAGCGAATCTTGCTGGGACTTGCTGAAACGGTGTATTTCGTCGATGAAGAGGATGGGATTGGCTTGCGAAAAGAACCGGTTGTTCTTGGCACGCTCAATGACGTCGCGCACGTCCTTCACGCCGCTGGTCACGGCGCTCAGCGTGTAGAACGGCGTTTCCAGCTTGTTGGCGATGATTTGTGCCAGCGTCGTTTTTCCCACTCCCGGAGGTCCCCACAGAATGAAGGATGAAATGTGTCCTGAATCAATCATTTTGCGGAGCACCGCTCCCGGGCCGACCAGATGTTTCTGGCCGATGTATTCGTCTAATGTTTTGGGCCGAAGCCTTTCTGCCAGTGGTTGCACGTTCGTATGTTCTTAAAATATCATCATGATCATGAAGCGGATACCATCCTTCTTCACGCCGGGGATGTCGGTGTAGGTGAGGCGGCGCACGTATTCGATGTGCAGCAGCTTGAAGATGTTATAGATTCCCACACTGGCCTCCACATAAGGTGTCTTGCCCATGACGTAGCTGGTAGGCACACCGTTGCGGGTAGGGAAGAGGAAGAGGTCCGGATCATGACTCTTGTAAGGATTGTTCTTGTCGGTCAGTGTTCCCCACAGGCCGCGGATGCGGAACATTTCGCGCCACTTCAGCTTCTTCAGCAGCGGGATGCGGTTGAAGAGCTTGCCGTTCATGTCGTAGCTCAGGGCCAGCGAACCGTAGCGGTCGTTCAGGAACTCCATGTTGTTGATGAGCGAGAATGATTCGTTGTGCTGGGTGATGTACGACAGATTGGCCATGGGGAGGTTCAGCAGGGGGAAGGGTACCTTGTTCCACTGGGCACCGGCACGGGCGGTGATGTCAATCTTGCCCCACGAACCGAACCAGAAGCGCTTGCGCAGGCCGATTTCGGTGAGGTTGAAGTTGTATTCACCTCCCAGCACGCCCTTGAAGCCGGCTGTGTGCGACAGGGTGAACTGGGGTGCGTCCAGCGATACGGGTACGCGGCGCTGCTTGGTGTTGACGAAGGTCTCGCCCGGAGCATATCGCAGGGTCACACCCACTTCGGCCGTGGTGATGTCGTGGACGAAGGTGTTCTTGTCGCCCTTCACGCCGGGTGTCTCACCATCGTTGCGCCAGTATTGCAGGATGCCGGCGGGCTGGTCGTTGCGGTGGCGCAGCATGGCCTTGACGGAGAATCCCGTATTGGTCTCCAGTTCGTAGTTGATGGTGGCGTCGCGGATGTAGGACAGCTGGTCGACGGTGGTCCATTTCCAACCCACGAACATGTTGTCCTTGTCGGTCTCCAGATACTTGTCTACGGGCGACATGACGTCGTAGGTGTATTTGGCGGAGATATAATGTTTGGGGAACTCCCACAATACATATTCGCGCTTGTTGAACGAATAGGCCACCTGTCCGGAGTAGAACCATTTCTTGTCGCGTGTACCGTAGGCACCATATCCGCTGAAGTTCCAGTGGGGATCCAGGTTGCCGGTGGTCATACCGCTCAGACGGAAACGGGCTCCGTTCACATAGTTGCTGGTGATGATGGTGTTGATGGGGCCGAAGTCAAACTTGCTGGGATGGTCCTTGTTTCCTGTCTCCACAAAGTTTTCAATCAACGCCTTGGCACCGAAGATGATGATCTTGAATCCCGGTATCTGCTCGATGCGGTTCATGAAGATGTCCATGGTGCTCTCCTTCTTGGTGAGGGGCACCTGGCGTACTTCCGCCCAATACTCGTCGCTCTTGGCCAGCATGTTGGCTTCCTTGATGACTTTTCCTTTCAGACGGAAAAGTCGGGGCTCTATCTCGTCAAAACTGTATTTCGAATATTTGGTGGTGCGTTGCACTTCCAGTCCCTGGATGCCCTTCATCAGAGCCAGTTCGACAGTCATGTCGTCGTCGGTCAGTACCCAGTTGCTGTCGGGCAGCTGTTCGAACTGCTGTACGATGTCCAGGTTCTCCACGAAGTTGACACCCGTCTTTTTCGGCAGGTTCATGGTACACTTCTTCACGGCATAGGTGGAATCCTTCACCACATACAGGTGGCCCGTAAAGCCGAAGTCTTGCGGATTGTTGGGCACGAACGTCAGGTGCACACATTCCTGCTGGTCTACCATCAGGGTGTCCATCAGATAGTATTTGTAGAACGAGATGGCGCCGCGCCCGATGGGGCTGACGAAGCGGCGTTGCAGCAGGCGGATGTCGTCGTCGTAGATGTTTACGTCCGAGAAGACGTCGTTCAGGATGGTGCCCAGCATGTCGCCGGTACTGAAGAATTCCTCGATGCCCGTCGAGTTCATGCCTTCGATGATGGTCTTTTCGCTGCGCGGACTCTTGCGGTAGATGGTGCGCGAGGCTGTTTCCTTGATGGAGATGGGCAGAATCTGCTTGCCGGTCTTGGGCGACGTTTCTACCTGGTCCTTGAAGAAGGAGAACTTCTTGTAGAGGCCTTTCTCCATCTTCTCCGGCGTGACGTCGTTGAGCGACATCTTCATCTTCTCGTATTTCTGGTATTGGTAGAAGTCATTCTCCTCCAGCTTCAGTTGCTTCTTGTGGTCGATGACCTTGCGCATGAAGTCTACGGCCGGATTGTTCTTCCGGGAGTATTTTTCTTTCTTCGGCTTTACCACCACTTCGGCCAGCATGATGTCGTCGGGCGACATCTTGACGTTCAGCACCTTCTGTCCCGGCTTGATCTTGATTTTCTTGGTTATGTAACCGATGGTGGAAAAGGTCAGCTCGTCCCAGCCTCTGCGGGTTTCGACTGTATATTCTCCTTCGCCGTTGGTAATGGCTCCCACGCCTTTGCCTTCGTACTGGACGGTGACGTAAAGCAAGGGTTCGTTGGTGATGGAGTCGGTTACGACGCCTTTGATTTGTGCGGATACCCCCGTGAGCTGGGTGAAAAGCATCACTGCCAGGAGGGTGAGGGTTATATAAAGTTGCTTCATATCTATTATAATGGAACTGCAAAGGTAGTAATTTGCAAGCAAATAAGAAGCAAATTTGGATTATTTGGGAATTGAGATTATAAAAATATGGAAAACATCCCTCGGGTATGTATCTATTTCTTAATTCTCAGTTCCCAAATACTAATAATTATTTTTTCAGCAATACCTGCACGATGCGTTCGGCCGTGCGTCCGTCCCAGCGTTCGGGCAGGGTGCTGTGCTTCCATTCGCCTTTCAGCATCTTCTCCAGAGAGGCCGACAGGGCGAAGGTGTTTTCGCCTACCAGTTCGTTGGTACCGATGCGCCACGTCTCGGGATGCTCGGCATAGGTGTTCAGCGTGATGCAGGGCACGTCGAGGAAGGTGGCTTCTTCGGCAATGTTTCCGGAGTCGGTGACGATGCCGCGTGCCTGGTTGATGAGGAAGCCGAAGTGCAGATAGCTTTGCGGCGGCAGGATGTGCAGGTTGGGGGCGTTGATGCCCGTTGCCAGGATGGCCTGCTGCACGTAGGGATGCAGGGGAGCCACGACGGGAACTCCATTGGCCCGGTCGAGGATGGTCTGCAGCAGGGACTGGAGCACGTGCCGCTGCTGGACCAGTTCACGGCGGTTCAGCGTGAGCAGCAGGTAGCAGCCTTTCTTCAGTCCGAGGGAGTCGAACCAGACGGGTTGCAGCAGGCGGTGGCGGTTGTAGCGGATGGTGTCCATCAGGATGTTGCCTACGTAGTGGATGTATTCCGGTATCATGCCTTCCTGGTTCAGGTTGCGGTTGGCGGCCATGCTGGCGGCAAACAGGTAGTCGGAGATGGCGTCGACAATGGTGCGGTTCACCTCGCGCGGCATGTTCATGTCGAACGAACGGGTACCGGCGATGACGTGTGCCACCTTCAGTCCGCGCTTTTTGGCCACGATGGCACAGCTCATGGTGGCTGTCATGTCGTCGACCACCAGCACTGTCTGTGCCGGGTGGGCGTTGAGTTCCTTTTCGAAAGCCAGCATGATGTCGGCCGTCACCTGCGAATGGTCGGTGCCCGTGACGCCCAGATAGGCGTCGGGTTTCTTCATGTCCAGGTCGGAAAAGAGGGAAGGCTCCAGGGCCGGGTCGTTTTCCGGACCGGTATAGACCACCCGGTAGGTGATGTCCTGACCCGCTTCGCGTGCGGCGTCCATGGCGCGGCACAGGGGAGCTATTTTCATAAAATTGGGGCGAGCGCCCGCTACAATGGTTATTTTCATGAGTCGAACCTTTTAAATCTTTCACAAAAGTACGTTTTCTAATGGAATTTTATTCGTTACTTTGCAGGAAATTTCATGTATATGCCTACATTTGTTCAGATACTCGATTTTGTGGGGACGTTTGCTTTTGCTATCAGCGGCATCCGTCTGGCCTCGGCCAAACGCTTTGACTGGTTTGGCGCTTATGTGGTTGGTTTTGCCACGGCTGTGGGCGGCGGTACGCTGCGCGACTTGCTGCTCGACGTGACGCCCGGCTGGATGACCGATCCTATTTATCTCATCTGTACGGGTCTTGCCCTGATCTTCGTGACCATGTTCGGCAAGCACCTCATCCATCTGAACAACACGTTCTTCTTTTTCGATACCATTGGCCTGGCCCTGTTTACGGTCGTAGGTGTGGGCAAGAGTCTGTCGCTGGGTTATCCTTTCTGGGTGGCCATTATCATGGGAAGCATGACGGGTGCTGCGGGCGGCGTTATCCGCGACGTGTTCATCAACGAAATCCCGCTGATATTCCGTAAGGAGATTTATGCGGTAGCCTGCGTGGTAGGCGGATTGGTCTACTGGGTGTGCGCGCTGGCACAGGTGGACGATTACATCTGTCAGATAGCCTGTGGTATCGTGGTTTTCCTGACGCGCATTCTGGCCGTGAAGTACAAGATTTGCCTGCCGACGCTGTCGGGGCATGCCTGACAGACGGCCGGCCGATAGGGCAGGAAAGAGAGAAGGAAGAGAGACTGGTTCAAATAAAGAGATACAATTATAATCCCCTCCTTCTGGAAGGAGGGGTGCCCAACGGGCGGGGTGGTAGGTTTTCACGATTATAATATCAATCCATGTAATATGTGTTGACCTACCACCTCCCCCTATCGGGGACTCCTCCTTCCCGAAGGAGGAGAGTTTGAGTTACCTTTGTTTTGATACACCTCTTTTATGGTATCCTGACGAAGTGCTTTCTCAGGGTCTGACGAAGTGCTTCGTCACCCCCTCATGCAGTGCTTCGTCAGACCCTCACGAAGCACTTCGTCAGAGGGTCATGCAGTGCTTCGTGAGGATGCCATGCGGCGGGTGGTTGCGGGCTGTTCCCGTCAGAACAGCGTGTCTGTCGTGTTGAACAGCTTCTTGTCGTTCAGTTTCACCACCTTGCCATATTTCTCCAGCTTCTTCAAGTCTATCATCTTGGGGTTGCCCATGATGGCGATGGCATAGGGTTTGCCCTGGATGTTTTCCTGGTAGAACTTCACAATGTCGTCGAAGGTCAGGGTATCGATTTGCGGCAACTGCTCCTTGGCCGGGTCTTCGGTATAGCCCTGGTAGCCGAGGTTCACCAGATACATCGCCTTGGTGCGGAAGTCGGGATGGTTGGTCAGGGCCGACTGGCGCAGGTAGCTCTTGATGTTGTCGATGCGGTCGGCGTTCTGCGGCATGTCGTTGATGAGTCCCATGAACACGTCGACGGCATCGTTGGCCTTGTCGTTCTGCGTACCGATGCTTCCGTACAGGTAGCTGGCTTTGCCGGCTATTCCCTGCGTGGCGGCGTAGGCATAGGCCGTGTAGGCCATGGAGCGTTTCTCGCGGATTTCGTTCAGTACCAGTCCCGTGAAGTCCAGGCCGAAGTACTGGTTGAAGGCGTCGCGCAGCACGTCATCCTTCTTGTCGGCCGTCTGCATGGGCAGGTAGAAGTGGATCTGTGCCTGTTCGGCATCGCTGTTCGGCAGGAAGTAGATGGTGTTTTCGCTGACGCTCTGCATGGGCTTCACGCGCGGCGATTCGGACGGGCGTTCGTTGGCTACCAGCGGGAGGTTCTGGCTCAGGATGGTGTAGACGTTGTCGAACGGCAGGGTGCCGGTATAGAAAATCTTTGATTCGAAGTTGGAGGCGCGGTTGATGTCGCCGGTCAGTTCCGAGATTTGCAGCTCCAGCACTTCCTTGTCGGTCAGTTCGTCGATGTAGTCCGACTTGTCGCCGTAGAGCAGGTACTGGCGCAGGGCTTCGTTCAGGGTGCTGACGTTCTCCTTGCGCTGCTGGCGGGTACTCAGGATGTTTCCCTTCAGCTGGGCCAGCTGCTTGTCGTCCAGTTTGGGCATCAGTATCTGTCGGGACAGGAGCTGGCAGGCCTGGGGCAGCGTTTCCTCGAAACCTTCCATCACGATGGTCAGGTAGTTGGAGCTGGCCGACACGTAGCAGGTAGCGTTCAGCTTGCTCAGTTCCTCCTTCAGCTGTTGCGGTTCGTAGAGGCCCATCACGCCGGCATTGTTCATCAGGCTGGCGGCAATGTCCAGTTTGGGGAATTCATCCGTTCCGGCACCATATTGCAGGACGAGCTGGAAGATGTTGTTCTCCTTGTTGGGCGTATAGTACACCTTGGACCGGTCGTTCAGCTGCTTCACCTGCACGTCGCTGAAGTCGAGGAAGTTCTCGGCCACGTGGCCGATGGGCAGGTTCTTGAACTGCAGGGCGTAGAGCGACTGCTGGCCCACGGGCGGTTCTACCGGCTTGTAGTTGGGCTTGGCTATCTTCTCGTTCTTCTTGGCTTTGCCCTGCTCGATGTAGAGGGCCAGGTAGTTCTTGGACAGGTATTGCTTGGCCACACGCTTCACGTCGTCGTTGGTCACGGCCATGATTTTGTCCTTGTAGTTCAGTATCTCGTTCAGGTCCTGTCCGTTGCAGAAGGCGTTCATCAGAATCATGGCTTTCTGCTCGTTCTTCTCCATGGCCAGGTCGAACTGGCGGCACATTTCCGCCTTGATGGCGTTGATTTTCCAGTCTTCGAACGCTCCGTTCGCAATCTGCTCGATGGCTTCCACCGCTTTCTTCTCGGCACTCTTGTTCGACTCGAAGCGGCGCTGGTTCTCGTCGTAGAGCGGGATGCTGACCACGACCGAACGTCCCTGCTCGCGGAAGGTCTGCGCATAGGCTCCGGCGCTGGTCAGTTCGCCGTCCAGCACCAGCTTGTCCAGCGCACCCGTCTGGCTGCTGTTGCTCAGCAGGGACAGGGCGATGTCGAGGGCGTCCTCATCGGGGTGTCCGGCAGGCACGCCGTTGAACACCATGGCCACTTGCGGATAGTAGCCAATCTTTTCGGTGTACTGCTTGCGTCCCTGGATGCTGGTGCCCGTATATTCCTTGCGTGCCGGCATCGGTTTCCTGGCGAGGCGTCCGAAGGTGCCTGCGATGCGTCCTGCTACCTGCTGGGCGTTGACGTTGCCCACCAGCACCAGTACCATGTTCTCAGGCACGTACCAGGTATCGTAGAATTCGATGAGCTTGCTCAGCTGCGGGTTTTTCAAGTGTTCGGGCAGGCCGATGATGTCGCGCGAGTAGGGGAAGCCTTCGAAGGCCTTGCTCATGAAGAAGCTGCTCACGGCCTGGTTGGGGTTGTCCTGCGCGCGGTTATACTCTTCGTACACGTTTTCCAGTTCCGGCTGGAAGGAGCGGAACACGGGATGGATGAAACGCTGCGAGGAGATTTCGAGCCATTTGTTGATCTGATAGGCCGGGAAAGAGCTGTGATAGAACGTGTAGTCGTAGCTGGTGGCGGCATTCACACCCTTGGCTCCGATGCTTTCCATCAGGCTGGAATATTCCGTCGGCAGGCTGATTTTACCGGCCTTCAGGGTCAGTTCGTTGATTTCCTGGTTCAGGGCGTCTTTCTTGACGGGGTCGGTTTCGGCGGCCCGCTGGTCATATTTGGCGATGATTTCCTTATAGATAGGTTCTTCTTCGGCCCAGTTGAGGGCACCGATGTTGTCCGTTCCCTTGAACATGACGTGCTCCAGGTAGTGGGCCAGTCCCGTATAGGCTTCCGGGTCGTTGATGGAGCCGACGCGTACGCCGACCAGTCCGAATACGTCCGATTTGGACTCGTCTTCCCATATATATACGGAAAGGCCGTTTTTCAGTTGGAATGCCTTCAGGCCCTGGCTGAATGCGGGCATAGCTATGACGGCTATAGCCAGACATAGCAGCATTTTCAGTTTCATGAATTTCATAACTTTACATTTTTTTTCGGTTGATGTGTCTTTGATAGTTAATCTGTATACAAAGCTATAAAAAAATCACAATCGGTACCGGGAAGTGGTAGAAAATTTATCTCCGGAACGGATTTTTATATCCTAAATTGACGCGGGCTGGTGACAATATGATATATAACATATCTTTTGCACGGAATATTTTCGGTATATAAATGTCGATATGTCAAAAGAAACCGCTATATTTGTAATTGTTAAGTTAACCCAACAAAAATCACTAATACCAGACTACGATGAAAAAAGAAATTAAGTTCAGTCTCGTCTATCGGGACATGTGGCAGTCTTCCGGCAAGTATCAGCCGAGGGTGGACCAGTTGGTGCGCATTGCTCCGCTGATTGTCGAGATGGGCTGTTTTGCGAGAGTGGAAACCAACGGCGGTGCTTTCGAGCAAGTGAACCTGCTGTATGGCGAAAATCCGAACAAGGCCGTGCGTGCCTTTACCAAACCGTTTCATGAGGCAGGCATACAGACGCACATGCTGGACAGGGGATTGAACGCCTTGCGTATGTATCCCGTACCTGCCGATGTGCGCCGCCTGATGTACAAGGTGAAGCATGCACAGGGCGTGGACATCACCCGCATCTTCTGCGGATTGAACGAGACCCGCAACATCATTCCCTCCATCAAATATGCGTTGGAGGCGGGCATGATTCCGCAGGCTACGCTGTGCATCACCTATTCGCCGGTCCACACCGTAGAATATTATACCGAGATTGCCGATAAGCTGATTGAGGCCGGTGCGCCCGAAATCTGTCTGAAGGACATGGCCGGCATCGGCCGTCCAGGCATGCTGGGCCGGCTGACCAAAGCCATCAAGGAACGCCATCCCGAAGTCATCATCCAATATCACGGGCACAGCGGTCCGGGCCTCTCCATGGCCTCCATCCTGGAAGTCTGCGAGAACGGTGCCGATATTATAGATGTGGCCATGGAACCCATGTCGTGGGGCAAGGTGCATCCCGACGTCATCTCCGTACAGGCCATGCTGAAGGACAAGGGCTTCCAGGTACCCGAAATCAATATGAAAGCCTATATGAAGGCACGTGCCATGACGCAGGAGTTTATCGACGACTTCCTGGGTTACTTCATGGACCCCACCAACAAGCACATGTCGTCGCTGCTGCTGAAGTGCGGACTGCCCGGTGGCATGATGGGTTCGATGATGGCCGACCTGAAGGGAGTGCATTCGGGCATCAATATGATATTGAAGAGCAAGAACCAGCCTCCGATGAGCATCGACGACCTGCTGGTGATGCTGTTCGACGAAGTGGAGTACGTATGGCCGAAGCTGGGCTATCCGCCGCTGGTCACTCCGTTCAGCCAGTACGTCAAGAACGTGGCGCTGATGAACGTCATGCAGCTGGTGAAGGGCGAGGAGCGCTGGACCATGATAGACAACCACACGTGGGACATGATTCTGGGAAAGAGCGGACGCCTGCCCGGCAAGCTGGCGCCCGAAATCGTGGAGCTGGCCAAGGAGAAGGGATACGAATTCGTGAATACCGACCCGCAGTCCAACTATCCTGATGCGCTGGACCAGTATCGCAAGGAGATGGACGAGAACGGCTGGGAGTATGGCGAAGACGACGAAGAGCTCTTCGAACTGGCCATGCACGACCGTCAGTACCGCGACTACAAGTCGGGAGTTGCCAAGAAGCGTTTCGAAGAAGAACTGATGCGCGCTAAGGATGCCGCCCTGTCCAAGGGAACCGTGTCAGAAGAGGAAATCAGGAAACTGAAGCGCGCGAAAGCCGATCCGGTGGTGGCTCCGTCCAGGGGACAAGTGCTGTGGGAAGTGTCGGTCGACGGACCGTCGTCTGCCCCGTTTGTGGGTCGCAAGTACCAGCACGACGAGGTGTTCTGCTACATCTCCACGCCGTGGGGCGAATACGAAAAGATTTATACAGGATTTACGGGCCGTGTGGTGGAAGTATGTGCCCAGCAGGGCGCCGTGGTGAACAAGGGCGACGTGATAGCCTACATCCAGCGCAGCGACATCTTTGCATAGTCTGTTGCTTCCCGTTCGGTTTCGATAGGTATGGGCACGCTTGCGTGCATGCGGTAAAAGGCTTGTAGAAGCAACGGGTCTGGGGGGATGCATTCCGCATGCATCCCCCTTTTATAGGATAGAAATGGTCGGGCCGGGTAGGGGGATGCTCAGAAGGCTTCCGTCATGTTGAAGTAGAAGAGCGTCTGCTTGTTCACCGTGTTCTTGCCCAGGTCCAGGCGGACGTTCATGCGCGGCTGCACCTCGATGCGGAGGCCGACGCCGTAGTTGGGCAGTACGCCCTCTATCTTGCCGGGGGTGGGGCCCATGAAGCCGCATCCTCCCCACACGACGAAGCCCAGGTGGTTGATGATGCGTTTCAGCCACGTCTCCTGGTCGGTGTTCAGCATCTGGCGGTATTCGGCCATCACGATGTGCGAAGACTTGTCGCGGTACTGTCCCTGGTAATATCCGCGCAGGTCGAAGGGAGTGCCGGTCAGTGCGTACTGGGTCAGCGGAATGTTCTTGCCGAAGACGTTTTTCGTCTGGGCGGTCCAGGCGATAACCTTGCGTTTGCCCACCTCCTTGTATTGCCGGTAGTCCAGTTCCAGTCGGTAGAAGTTCCGGTCGCTGCCGAAAATCTTGTGGTACATCATGCCCCGGAAGTCCAGGTAGATTCCCTTGTAGGCGTTGGCCGGCACGTCGCGGCTGTCGTATGTCAGCAGGAAACCGATACCCGAGTTGAAATTCTTGTATCCGTCGGCATCACCTCCGGCCGCCTGATAGCTTTCGTTGTTTACCAGTCCCTTGGCCGGCTGGGTGAAGTGGTCGTAGTTGATGTCAATCTGCGGGCCGGCAAAGAAGTCGCTGTTGCCCAGGCGGAACAGAAACCAGGGATTGATTTGTACGCCGCTGTAGCGGTATCGGCTGGTAGAATCGCTTCGGATGTAGTCCCGGTTGGTGGTATATCCGATGTCATAATAATTCTCCACCGTATTCTTATAGCTGAATTTTCCGAAGATGCGGAAACGGTCGTGCTTGAAGAACAGCTGGGGCTTGGAGAAAATGTTGACTCCACCGTCGAACATGAATGCCAGGGCCGCCGGCACCACCGAGCGTCTCAGTGTCGTGTCCTTGGGAGCCATGCTGAAGGTCATCAGGGCGCTTCCGCCAACCAGCAGGCCGAAGTCGGGCGAATAGCTGGGACCGCCCAAGATGTTATAATGAAAATTCCGATTGGCTTTCTTCAGCTTTTTCAGCTCCTTTTTAGTCAGAACGGGCGTGCTGTCGTTGGGAACGGCAGTTTCCTTTTGCTGGGCCTGCAAGCCGGTCACCACCAGTGCAAGTATGAGCAGAATGAATGTAAATTTCTTCATATGGTTGGAAATGTGGTGCAAAGGTATTAAAAATCTCAGAAAAAGCTTTTATATTTGTAGCTATTAACACTAACCATACTAAAATTTGTCATTAATGAAGAAGCAATTTTTATCGGTCTTTGCTCTGACGGCGGCCTTGTTCAGTGCACAGGCACAGGACAATAAGGGAGGCATCAGCCCGGATATGCTGGGACAGATACGTCAAACTTATCAGGGAACGGCTTCCGACAAGGCCTTGCGGAATGCCATCGGCAACAACAGTATCCGCAACCTGGCCCTCAATCAGGAAAACATGCAGGACATGGATACCCATTTTTCCGTTCGTGTCAACTCGAAAGGCATCACCGACCAGCAGTCGTCGGGGCGTTGCTGGCTTTTTACGGGACTCAACGTGATGCGGGCCAAGGCCATTGCCAAATATGGCATGCCGGCATTCGAGTTCTCCGAAATCTATCCTTTCTTCTGGGACCAGCTGGAGAAGTCGAACCTCTTCCTGCAGGGCATCATCGACACCAGTGACAAGCCGCTGGAAGACAAGACCGTGCAGTGGCTGTTCCAGCATCCGCTGAGCGACGGCGGTACGTTTACCGGAGTGGCCGACATTGTGGGCAAGTATGGCCTGGTGCCCAAGGAGGCTATGCCCGAGACCAACAGCAGCAACAATACGTCGCAGATGGCCGAACTCATCTCGCTGAAGCTGAAGGAATACGGCCTGCAGCTTCGCGAACTGGGAACCAATGGCGCAAAACGCTCGGTCATGCTGGAAGAAAAGACGAAGATGCTGGGCACCATCTACCGCATGCTGGTGCTGAATCTGGGCGTTCCGCCTACGGAGTTCGACTTCGTGCGCAAGGATGCCCAGGGCAATCCGGTGGAGACGGAGCATCACACGCCGATGTCGTTCCTGGAAAAATATGGCGACAAGAATCTGCTGACCAATTACGTCATGCTGATGAACGACCCCAGCCGGGAGTATTACAAGTGCTATGAGATCGACTACGACCGTCACCGTTACGACGGAAAAAACTGGACATACATCAATCTGCCGGTAGCTGACATCAAGGAGATGGCCATCGCCTCGTTGAAGGACAGCACGATGATGTACTTTTCATGCGACGTGGGCAAGTTCCTCAATTCCAAGCGCGGCCTGCTCGACGTCAACAACTACGATTACGAGTCGTTGATGGGCACCACGTTCGGCATGGACAAGAAGCAGCGCATCCAGACCTTCTCCAGTGGTTCGAGCCATGCCATGACGCTGATGGCGGTAGACCTCGACAAGGACGGAAAGCCCTTGAAATGGATGGTGGAGAACAGTTGGGGTCCGCAGGCCGGTTATCAGGGACACCTCATCATGACCGACCGCTGGTTTGACGAATACATGTTCCGCCTGGTGGTAGAAACCAAATATGTACCCGAAAAAGTGAAGGAGCTTCTCAAACAGAAACCCATCCGGCTTCCGGCCTGGGATCCGATGTTTGCGGAGGAAAAATAGATCCTTAAATGAAGAGAGAGACGAGGAGGCCCGTGCGGGCCTCCTTTTTTTGTTGTTTTTCAGGCCTCTGAAAGCCTGCCGGAGGGCTCCGTGTTCGTTAACGCTGGCCATTACGGAAATTTCTCCTTAATTCCTTTCTTATTTACTCTTAAATCACATTCTTTTTTGCTAATTTTGCAGGCAAATTAATGAAACCATTATTTTAATCAACACATGGCAAATGTAATTAAGTTACGCAAAGGCCTTGACATTAACCTGAAGGGCAAAGCTGCCGAAGAGTTCTTCTCTGTGAGAGAACCGGGATTTTATTCACTTGTTCCCGATGATTTTACAGGAATTACTCCCAAAGTGGTGGTCAAAGAACAGGAATATGTGATGGCCGGAGGACCCTTGTTTATCGACAAGAATCATCCTGAATTAAAATTTGTTTCACCCGTGAGTGGTGTAGTGACGAGCGTAGAACGAGGTGCACGCCGTAAGGTGATGAACATTGTCGTTGAGGCTGCTACAGAACAAGACTATGAGGAGTTCGGCAAGAAGGATCCGTCGAAGATGGATGCCGGGCAGGTGAAAGAACTGCTGCTCAATGCCGGAATGTTTGCTTTCATCCGCCAACGTCCCTACGATGTTATCGCAGATCCGACAGTGGAGCCGAAAGCAATTTTTGTTTCCGCTTTCGACAGCAACCCGTTGGCGCCTGACTTCGAATTTGCGCTGAAGGGTGAAGAAGCAAACTTCCAGACTGGTCTTGACGCTTTGGCTAAAATGGCCAAGACTTATCTGAGCATTAGTGTGAAGCAGAAAGCTGCTGCCCTGACGCAGGCCAAAAATGTGACTATCACTGCTTTCGATGGTCCGCATCCTGCTGGTAATGTCGGAGTGCAGATCAATCATATTTCGCCCATCGCGAAAGGTGAGACGGTGTGGACTATTGGAGCTGAAGCCGTTATCTTTATCGGTCGTCTGATGAATACCGGTCGTGTGGATATGACCCGTACGGTGGCCGTTACGGGTAGTGAAGTGAAGAAACCCGCTTACTGCAAGCTGAAAGTCGGTGCTCTGCTTACCAACGTATTCCAGGGTAATGTAACGACTGGCAAAGAACTGCGTTATATCAGCGGTAATGTACTGACGGGTAAGAAAGTTTCTCCCAACGGTTTTCTGGGTGCTTTCCACAACCAGCTGACCGTGATTCCCGAAGGTGACGACGTACACGAAATGTTGGGTTGGATCATGCCTCGTTTCAATCAGTTCAGTGTGAACCATTCTTATTTCAGCTGGCTGATGGGTAAGAAGGAATATGTGTTTGATGCCCGTGTGAAGGGTGGTGAACGCCACATGATCATGTCCAATGAGTACGACCGTGTATTCCCGATGGATATCTATCCCGAATATCTGGTGAAAGCCATCATTGCAGGTGATATCGACCGTATGGAAGCTTTGGGTATCTACGAAGTGGCTCCCGAAGACTTTGCCCTGTGCGAGTTTGTATGTTCGTCCAAGGTGGAAGTTCAGCGCATCGTACGTGCCGGACTCGACATGCTTCGTGCTGAAATGGCATAAATTGTAAGTTGTAAATTGCTAAATCGAAAATAAATTAAATGAAAGCGTTAAGAAATTATCTCGACAAGATAAAGCCGAACTTTGAAGAGGGCGGCAAATTCCACGCGTTTCGTTCGGTGTTTGACGGCTTTGAGACTTTCCTCTTCGTGCCCAACACCACTTCGAAATCGGGAACGCATATTCACGATGCCATCGATAGTAAACGCATCATGTCGATGGTCGTTATTGCATTGATACCGGCTTTGTTGTTCGGCATGTATAATGTGGGCTATCAGCATTTCCATGCCACTGGTGCCGAAGGCGGTTTCTGGGCCATGTTCTTTTATGGCTTCCTGGCCGTGTTGCCTAAGATTATCGTTTCGTATGTAGTAGGTTTGGGCATTGAATTTGTTGTAGCTCAGTGGAAGAAAGAGGAAATCCAGGAAGGTTTTCTCGTTTCGGGTATCCTTATCCCGATGATTGTGCCAGTGGATTGTCCTTTGTGGATGCTGGCCATTGCCACAGCATTCTCTGTAATCTTTGCTAAGGAAGTATTTGGTGGTACGGGTATGAACGTGTTCAACGTGGCTCTTATCACTCGTGCTTTCCTGTTCTTTGCTTATCCTACGAAGATGTCCGGTGATGCCGTATGGGTTTCTGGTGACTCGATCTTCGGTCTTGGCCAGACGGTAGATGGCTTGACCGTGGCTACTCCTCTGGGCATTGCCAAGACTTCGCCCGTTGCTCCCGATTTCTCTTGGGACATGGTGACGGGTTTGATACCGGGTTCTATTGGTGAGACAAGTGTGATAGCCATTGCCATTGGTGCCGTTATTCTTTTGTGGACAGGCATCGCCAGCTGGAAGACCATGCTTTCTGTATTTGTGGGAGGGGCGTTGATGGCTTGGATATTCAATGTGGCAGGTCCTGATACGGCTGTGGCCCACATGCCTTGGTATGAGCACTTGGTGTTGGGCGGTTTTTGCTTTGGTGCCGTGTTTATGGCTACTGACCCTGTTACTTCAGCTCGTACGGAGACGGGCAAATATATCTATGGTCTTCTTATCGGTGCCATGGCCATCATCATCCGCGTGCTCAATCCGGGTTATCCTGAGGGCATGATGCTCGCCATCCTGCTGATGAACATCTTTGCCCCGCTCATTGACTATTGCGTGGTGCAGAGCAACATCAACCGCCGTGCCAAACGTGTGGCCGCCAAATAAGTCTAACCATTAAAACCGAACGTTTGATATGAATACTAATAGTAATAGTTATACTATGATTTATGCTTCGGTAATGGTTATTATCGTTGCATTCCTGCTGGCATTTGTCAGCTCTTCGTTGAAAGCTACGCAAAACAAAAATGTGGAAATGGACACGAAGAAGCAGATACTTGCCGCTCTGAACATACGTGGCGTGGCCGATCCTGACGCCGAATACAGCAAATACGTGAAGGATATGCTGATGAACGAGGACGGTACGCTGACCGAGAATACAGGTGCCTTTGCCACCGGTTATGAGAAAGAAGTGAAGGAGAACAACCGCCTGCATGTGTTTGTAGCCAAGATTGACGGCGCTAAGAAGTATGTTTTCCCTGTATATGGTACAGGCCTTTGGGGAGCCATTTGGGGGTACATCGCCTTGAATGACGACAAGGATACAGTGTACGGTACTTACTTCTCACATGCTAGCGAGACTCCAGGTTTGGGAGCCGAGATCGCGGGTGAGACTTTCCAAAACGAGTTCAAGAATAAGAAGACGTTAGAAAATGGCGAGGTAACTCTGGGGGTAGTGAAGTTTGGTAAGATTGAGAAACCCGACTATCAAGTAGACGGTATCTCCGGAGGTACTATTACCTCTGTGGCCGTGGACGCCATGATAAAGAATTGCTTAGGCAACTACAAGAAGTTTTTAACCAATAATGAGGGGGAGGAATAATAGACTATGGGACAATTGTTTTCAAGTAAAAATAAAGAAGTGTTCGCCACACCGCTGGGCATGAACAATCCTGTCACCGTGCAGGTGTTGGGTATCTGCTCCGCATTGGCCGTAACCGCTAAGTTGGAGCCGGCTATTGTGATGGGACTTTCCGTAACCGTCATTACGGCATTCTCCAATGTAGTGATTTCGCTTATCCGCAAGACCATTCCCAACCGTATCCGTATCATCGTGCAGTTGGTAGTAGTGGCCGCGCTGGTAACTATCGTGAGTGAGATTTTGAAGGCGTTCGCTTATGATGTGAGCGTGCAGCTTTCTGTATATGTAGGTTTGATTATCACGAACTGTATTTTGATGGGACGTTTGGAAGCTTTTGCCATGATGAACGGTCCGTGGGAGTCATTCCTCGATGGTTTGGGTAACGGGTTGGGCTATGCCAAGATTTTGATTATTGTGGCGTTTATCCGCGAGTTGCTTGGATCGGGCACGTTGCTCGGTTTCAACATCCTGAACTATGAGCCTATCAAGAATATGGGTTACGTGAACAACGGCTTGATGCTGATGCCTCCGATGGCGCTTATCATCGTGGCATGCATCATCTGGTATCAGCGTGCCCATCATAAAGAGTTGCAAGAGAAATGATTTCTTGGATAGAAAACGAATAAAATAGAAATATCATATTATGGGAGAATTTTTTAGCTTACTCGTCCGCTCCATTTTCGTGGACAACATGATATTCGCCTTTTTCCTCGGCATGTGTTCATACTTGGCTGTGTCGAAGACGGTGAAGACATCCGTGGGCTTGGGTATCGCCGTGACTTTCGTGCTGGTGGTGACCCTTCCCGTCAACTATTTGTTACAGACCAAGGTGCTGGGTCCTGATGCTATTATCGAGGGGGTTGACCTCAGCTTCTTGAGCTTTATCCTGTTTATTGCGGTTATCGCCGGTATCACTCAGCTGGTGGAAATGATTGTAGAGCGTTTCACTCCTACGCTTTACGCCCAGCTTGGTATTTTCCTCCCGCTGATTGCTGTAAACTGTGCCATCATGGGTGCTTCGCTCTTCATGCAGCAACGCATCAACTTGGGCGCAAGTGATCCGAAGTACATTGGTAGCGTTTCCGATGCTATCTCCTATGCCCTTGGCTCAGGAATTGGCTGGGCATTGGCTATCATTGGGTTGGCTGCCGTGCGCGAGAAGATGGCTTACTCCGATGTTCCTGCTCCTCTGAAAGGTCTGGGCATCACGTTCATCACCGTGGGCCTTATGGCTATGGCGTTTATGTGTTTCTCTGGTTTGAACATTTAATTAAAGAAAGGAGCGTAACAAATGGATATGAATTTGATATTGGCAAGCGTGGGGGTATTCCTTGTGGTAATCCTGCTGCTTGTGGTAATCCTGCTGGTAGCCAAGAACTATCTGGTGCCGTCAGGTAACGTGAAACTAACTATCAATGGCGAGCGTGAATTGGAAGTGGCTTCTGGAGGCACGTTACTCAATACATTGGCTGTCAACGGTGTGTACCTTTCTTCCGCATGCGGCGGCAAAGGCTCGTGCGGGCAATGTAAGTGTCAGGTACTTGAAGGAGGTGGGGAAATCCTCCCCTCTGAGGTACCCCACTTCAGCCGTAAGCAGCAAAAGGATTATTGGCGCTTGGGATGCCAGGTGAAGGTGAAAGGCGACATGAGTATCAAGGTGGCCGAGAGCGTTCTTGGCGTGAAGGAATACGAGTGTACCGTCATTTCTAACAAGAACGTGGCTACGTTCATCAAGGAATTCAAGGTACAGCTTCCCGCTGGTGCCCACATGGACTTTATCCCTGGTTCGTATGCGCAGATTAAGATTCCTACTTTTACGATGGACTATGATAAGGACATCGACAAGAGCCTGATAGGAGATGAATATCTGCCCGCATGGCAGAAGTTCAACATGTTCTCGTTGAAGTGCGTCAATCCCGAACCGACTGTCCGCGCCTATTCTATGGCCAACTATCCGGCCGAAGGCGACGTGTTCATGCTGACAGTCCGCATCGCCACTCCTCCGTTCAAGCCCGACCGTAGCGGCTTTATGGATGTGAATCCGGGTATCGCTTCGTCTTACATCTTCACCCTGAAGCCGGGCGACAAGGTAACGATGAGCGGTCCTTACGGAGACTTCCATCCGCATTTCGACTCGAAGAAGGAGATGATTTGGGTCGGTGGTGGTGCCGGTATGGCTCCGCTGCGTGCACAGATCATGCACATGACGAAGACGCTGAACACCCGCGACCGCGAAATGCACTATTTCTATGGCGCGCGTGCCTTGAACGAAGTGTTCTACCTGAACGACTTCCTCCAGCTGGAAAAGGAATTCCCCAACTTCCACTTCCACCTGGCTCTGGACCGTCCCGATCCTGCTGCCGACGCTGCAGGCGTGAAGTACACTCCGGGTTTCGTTCATACAGTGATGTACGAAACTTATCTGAAGAACCACGAAGCTCCCGAAGACATCGAGTACTACATGTGTGGTCCTGGCCCGATGTCCAAGGCCGTGGTCAGCATGCTCGACAGTCTGGGTGTAGAGTCGTCCAGCATCATGTACGATAACTTCGGCGGATAATCTGTCGCTGAGCATAAAAAAGAAAAGCCTCTGTTCTACAGGGGCTTTTTTTTTAAGGATGTATCGTTGTTAATGCAAGGCTTTCTTTGCCTGGACAAAAAGGTTCAAATAATTACATATTCCGGAGCATACCCGTTCACTTTCCGACAGCCTATGAAGCATAAAAATAGCCTTTAAACCCAAAAAGTTTGTTCTAATCGGATTAATTTCGTAGTTTTGTATTTGTAATATTCATTATGATGAAGATTAATGTATGAAAACGCATTTAATTATCATCATAATGATATATAAATAGGGAAAATATGGCAGACTTTTATGAATACTCTACTCCTGAGATTGTAAGGCTATTAGGTGCCCGGTTTAAGGAATACAGAATACGCTGTAATTTTACTCAGAAAGATGTTTCCGAGCAATCGGGAATTGGACTTACCACCATTCACAAATTTGAGAATGGCACAGCAGGCAATATTTCATTGTCCACATTTATTGTGTTGCTGAAAGTGGTCGGGCAGATCAACATGATAGACCATATTCTTCCAGAGCTGCCAGAATCTCCTTACCTGATGCGTAAAGATGATAAAAAGGCACAGCGCGTAAGACACTCTAAATAATACGAACGATGGTACCATCTTTGAAAGTAATGCTATGGGGCGAAGAAATAGGCCGGTTGGCTTGGGATGCCAAACGCAGATTGTCCTACTTTACGTATAACCCCGCCTTCCTGAAGAAAGGTCTGAATATATCTCCATTAGCAGCACCTGCAGATGGGGTAAGGGGACTTATGCCTATTTGGGGAGAAGATGCTAAAATTTATCAGAAACTACCTGCTTTTGTGGCCGATTCATTGCCTGATGCCTGGGGTAATCAGTTGTTTGATTTGTGGCGCCAACAGAACCATCTGTCCAATGCAGATATCACTCCCCTTGACAAGCTCTCGTTCATTGGAAAACGTGGCATGGGAGCCCTTGAGTTTTTACCTGAGGTTTCGCGGGAACGCAAGACTGAGAAAATAGATATCAAGTCTTTGGCTACTCTGGCAGAACGCATATTTACAGAAAGAGAAAATGCACGGATTCTACCCGAAGAGTCCATTACCATGCAATCGTTGCTTACTGTAGGTACTTCTGCAGGTGGCCGTCAGCCCAAAGCCATTGTAGCCATCAACCGAAAGAATGGAGAGATACGTAGCGGACAGATTTCCGGCTTGGATGACTTTGATTACTGTCTGATTAAATTCGGCAATTCTCAATATAGTTCGGCAGAATTGGAGATGGTCTATTATGAACTGGCTGCTATGGCAGGAATCAATATGATGCCATCTGAACTCTATCAGGTAGATGGAAATAATCATTTCATGACCAGACGTTTCGACCGTAAGGATGGAAAGAAAGTTCATATCCAGACTTTGGCTGCCATCAGTCCCGAAGCCGACAGTTACGAACAGCTGATAGCCGTATGTCGGAAACTTCATCTGCCTGAGACTGACTGTTCTGAGGTGTTCCGTCGGATGGTATTCAATATCTTGGCCAACAATACGGACGACCACAATAAGAATTTTTCATTTGTCATGAGTGAAGATGGCTTCTGGCGTCTGTCTCCGGCATATGATATTACTTATATATTCGACAACGGAGGATTTTTGCCCAATGAAGATCATTGCATGTATATTAGGGCAAAACTTAGGAATATAACACGGGATGATGTAATCCTGTTCGCTAAAGACAATGGCATACGCCGGCCTGATGCGGTGATCCGTGAAGTGGCAAGCAGTCTGAAACAATTCCGCACGGTCGCTTTAAAATATGGTGTTAGCGAGCAGTGGATAGGACGTGTTGAAAACACTATCGTTGACCATCTGAAATCATGGGGAGAGTTAGAAGAAACGGCTCCTGCAATATGCGAATTTGTCATAAACGGACATATCGTAAAGAACATCCGTATGGAGCAGGCTTTTAAAGGAAATTTCCATCTACTCGCCGAAATAGACGGTCATGAACGTAAGTTTGTTATAGGTAAAAGCAAGGAAGAGTTTTCTCTTATTGAATCGATTGGAATAGCAAATCTGTCATCTGAACAGCTCAAAGATATGGTTGAGAAATATATTGTCTGTAAATTTGTTGTGAATGATAAGTTGTAAAAATCAACATTTCAATAACTCCGAAACTTATGAAAAACTTTCTGATGAAGCTGATATATCTCCAAAGTCAGATGTATCCTTGTTCTTTTGCGTCATTTGATCTTCAGGCCCGGTATCAGGGGCTTCACGTCCACCAGTTCCAATTCCTTCACCATTGACAGTGTACCTTGCTTGTACTTCTGGAAATGCGGAGTTTTCAGATGGCTTTCGTAGGCAGCCCGGTCGGCATAGATTTCGAGGATGGTCATTTTGTTCGGATTGTCTTTTTCAGCAGTGGCATAGAGTGTCAGTACACCCGGTTCCAATCGCATGGACGCTTCAATTTCCTCTTTCAGGAAAGCATTGTATGCATCCAGCTGTGCCGCATCTACGGTTATTTTGGACAGGCGCACCAGGTTATTTCCGGCAGAAACCGGCCTGGCATATTCCTGTTTGATGATGCGCAATGCCTTGATGGCGGCCGGAAAGCCAATGTAGGGCAGGCACTGGATAACAGCAGCGGTCAACGTTTCGGGCGTATTGCCCACGTTCATGTTTCCGTGATAGTGCGACTGGAGCTGGCTTTCCGCTTCGAGGGTTGTCAGCACACAGTAGCCCAACAATTCGCGTGTCTGTAAATCAATAGCGCCACGGCTGTATATCTCGCCAAAGAAATAATCCGTGAGAAACCGCTCCACGTCCTTGCCCATGCCGTCGGGCAGTCCTTCCATTACCGAAGCAATGCCGCCGGGATAGAGCTTGTCCTGAATGGCTTTGCCCGTCACGTGGCGTGTATCCTCTGTCACCGTGCCTTGCTTTTCCAATGGCAGTGGGATGCCGCGTTCCTTCAATACTTCATTCACCGTAGCCACGGCATTCAGCATCTTTGGAAAACCGATGAATGGTGCGGTGAGATACATCACCTCGCGAAGCTCTTCGGGAGTAACCCCTACATTCAGTGCTGCTCCGGCGTGGGCTTTTAGCTGCGGAAGTGTCTGCATGGTAGCCAGGGTGATGCAGGTAATCATTTCACGCTGCTTCATTGTCAGTTTGCCCGTTTGGAATACTTCTCCGAAAATGAACTTCTGCAGGATGTCCATCATTTCCGGATCCGTCCCCTGTCCGGTGAGTGCTTCACTGCCGAACAGAGTCCGGTAATTGTCTTTACATGTTTCTATCCGATTCATACTTTCTGTTGTTGTTTGTGCCATCGTGGACAGACTTCCTGCCAGCACGAGAGCGATGATTCCTGTTATTTTCTTCATATCTCTCAACATAATAAGATTATCTGCTTTGCCCAACAGAAGGCCCTGTTCTGGATGCCTCCTTTATCTGATGCAAAATTACAGGGGATAGTGCAGGAAGGCTGTAACCATAAGTCGGCTAACAATACCATTTTTACAGAATTTGCGGCCGGCGTAAAACATTGTCGGCAGAATATTTTATCTTTGTAAGGGCCTAACCGGACAGAATATGAGCAAGATATTGAAAGTAAGAAATGTAAATGACTACGGAAGTTATCTCGGTTGCGCCGTGAGGCATCCGTTGGTCTGCGTGGTGGACTATGCCGAAGTGTCCCCCATACGTCATAGTCTGAACGACTACAGCGTGTACGCGCTTTTTCTCAGGGACGATGCCGATGTGGATCTGGATTATGGCTGCGGCAAATATGACTACAACAAAGGCACGTTGCTGTGTGTGGCCCCCGGACAGGTGGGAGGCAAGGAAGACAACGGCGAACGGGTGTCTATTACGGGCTGGGCGCTGCTTTTCCATCCGGACCTGCTGCATGGCTTCCCGCTCGAAAGACACATGAAGGATTACTCCTTTTTTGAATATCGAGTCAATGAGGCCCTGCACATGACCGATGAGGAGCATGACATACTTGTGTCTTTCATGCGCCAGATACAGGACGAGCTGTGTAAGAAACCGGACCAACTCCAGAATGCCATTCTCGTGGGCTACATCGAACTGATGCTTAACTTCTGCCAACGGTTCTACAACCGGCAGTTCCTGACCCGCAAGATGGAGAATTCCGACATTCTCGTCCGTTTCGACCGTCTGCTTCGTGACTATTTCGAGGACGAACTGCAGCTCACCCTCGGTTTGCCTACCGTGCAGTATTGTGCGGACAAGCTGTGCCTGTCTCCCAATTATTTCGGTGATGTCATCAAGAAGACCACCGGAGATACGGCCAGCAACCACATCCGTCGGTTTATCGTCCGGCTTGCCAAGAATGGACTGGCAGCCGGTGAAACCGTGTCGCAGGTGTCTGACCGGCTCGGTTTCGAGTATTCCCAGCACTTCAGCCGCATGTTCAAGAAGCAGGAGGGTATTACTCCGTCGGAATACTGCCGGCAGCTGCATTCTTGACTTCTTCGCTGCACGCCGTTGTCATCATAAGCGTCACCAGCAACATCAATGGGACCTTTTCATCGTCCGTTTTTCCTATAAAAAGAGAGGCTCAAAAAAGGTTTCATCCTGTCATTTTGAGCCTCTCTAACGTTTGGGAATAAAGAATCTGCTATTTATACGATTCCTGATAGACGTTTACGATGTCCTCGTCCGTCATCTGTACACGGTCGCTGGTGAACATGATGCCCATCACTTCGCGTGTGTTGTGCATCAGCGTTTCAAACTCGTCCGGTGTGATGCCATAGTCGGACATCTTCAGGTCTGCCACGCCGCAAGCCTCCTGCAGACGGGTGAGGGCCGTGAGGAAATCTTCGGGCTTCGTGGCCTCGGGCATTCCCATGGCCTGCGCCATGCGGACGAAACGGTCGTCGCAGGCGTGGTGTTCGATGAAGTATTTATAGTACGCCTTGCTGACCATAATCAGGCCTGCACCGTGAGGCAGTGCCGGATGGTAGGCAGCACGCTTGCCATCAGTTCCGGGTCGACGATGGAGAGTGCCGGAAACAGGGAGGCATCGCCCACAAACGCTTTCTCGAACGTGTCTTCTTTGGTGATGACACCCGAATTGTCCGTTTCCGAGCCCGTACCTGCCGTAGTGGTAATGGCGATGATAGGCAGCGGCTTGACGGCAATCGGTTGTCCTTTGCCCGAACCGATGGGCACATAGTCCCAAAGTTCTCCGTCATTCGTCGCCATCACGGCAATTGCCTTGGTGCAGTCCATCACGCTTCCGTCGCCAAGGGCCACGAGAAAGTCGCATCCGTGCTCACGGGCGGCTTCTGCTCCTGCATTCACATTTCCGACGGTAGGATTCGGCATCACTCCGTCGAACAGGAACGTTTCCACGCCAGCTTTGTGCAGTTGTTCCTCCGTGCGTGAGAGATAACCGTTGGCTCGGGTCGATTTCCCGTTGGAGATAACGATGAGGGCACGTTTGCCCGGCATCGGTTGTTCACACAGTTTGTTCAGCATCCCCGCCCCGAACATCACACGGGTGGGGACATACATGTCGTAAGTAAGATTCGTTTTCATATTCATTGGGGTTTAGTGTTATTGTATCTTTATCTGTCTATTGTTGCACTCATTTGTCTTGTTTTCCTTGGAAGATATCGATCCGGCAAAGAACCTGTCCGATGTCTGTCATGGTCTCTGATTCCATCAGAGCGTGGCGGAAGCCAGTTTCAGAAATCTCATTCATTCCATATCTCCTGTTTTTATTTCGATGCAAAGGTAGGGTACAATGTCCGTAACGATTCCACGGAAGATTGTGACGGTTTTACAGATAGTGATGGAGGTTTACCGTATCTGTCGTGGAAATGCGAAGCAGGTGGTACTCGGATTGGAACACTTGCACCTACCTTGAATACCTCTCCAAATTTCTTTCTGTATAAGGGTATCCATTAAATAATATCCCTACAGAAACAATAGCGACTGTTACTATTAGGTTCGTAGTAACAGTCGCTATTATATGTTTTTTTGATTGTTAATGAAATAACGGATTTTACCTCCCGTTGGGCTGCCAAATCTTATTTGCAGGGAATCCTTGAAAATACAAAAAATAACTGATACTTGATACTTCGTGTATAAATTAGTTAGCTGCTTTTAAAGTATTTACTGAATGTTATCTTTCAAAATATTTCGAAATTCTGTACGAATATTTTTTCTGTTTATCTGTTGGCATTATTGTCACTTTTCTTAATAATTACATAATAGAGTACATCTTCATTGCTCCTTGTTACTCTGACAGATCCATTCAACGAATTTATATTTATGTATTTACTGTCAGATTTATAACCACCGCTGATTCCATGGTCTGGTCTAATTTCAACACTGCAACCTTCATTCGTGTCCAATCTTAACCATCTATGATGATCTGCATCGCTTGGTGAATGTTCGGGATCTATGTTTAAAACTTTTTGGAATAGGGTGTCTGTATATTCATCAGCATCTTCTTTTCTCTCAAAATTCATAGAGATTGGAGTCCAATCATTAAACCGATCATTACAACATTTACGTTTGGGTGAGTCTAACTGTAGTGTTACATTATTTATCTGAAAACCAAATAATTGTTTCATCTCATTAATCAGATATACAAGCATAAGACTTGCTAATGCACTGTTAACGTACATATCACTGAATGTGATGTTCACATACTTTTCTCGTAAGATTTCACGAAACATATCATAGTCTTGTTCTTTTAGAACATAGGGAGCTATAGCTGTTGAAAAGTAATTTTTGATCTGAAATGACGTTGCATGAGTAATTCCTTCACGAACAATTAATGAAGGGGAGACATAATATGTCGGCTCTTTTTGTTCCGTATAGGGAATAGCATTTGCATCAACAAAAACATGACTACAATTCCTACCCCAATTATTTGAAAATGACAATGCAGATCTGTAATCTGTAAAATAATGTCTTACTTCGTTTGCAGATTCTACTACAATAGCTGTCTTCATCTCTCCCATATCCTCAATAAGTGTCACATTACAGTCTGGGAATTTATCCTTTAAATTAATAAATGGTAGTTTGTCGGTAAGTGAATTGTGAAGCTCTGGATGATATTCTACAAGCAACCGAATATTTTTCCCGTTTGTGATAGCATCATTTATTATTTTCCCCATTTCAGAACGAATACTAGACCAGTCTGTCACTGCATAGTCATCTGTAACATCTGATACAAATAAGGAAATATTCCTGATATCTGATTCTTTGACGGCTTGTTTTACTATCTCTTTGAGAGATTGATGTACAATTTTGGCTGTAGGACTGAATTCCCTCACAGTTTGGGGAACATTCAACAATTTGTCTTTTTGCCTATTAAGCCAGTCTAAAACTTTTGATTTGGATAATAAATTTGCATATCTGTAATTGTTTCTATCAATAAGACAACGAGTACAAGCTCCACCTTCTATTTGACAGTTGCAGGATGTCTCTTCAAGAGTTCTTCGTGCTATGTCGAATATTTCTTGACATAGTTCCGGATTTGAAAATTTAAGTGAATAGCCACATCCCCCTTTGGCTGTATCATATATAAATAATACTAATGCATTTTGTTCCTGTTTGATGCCAAAGTCAATTTCTCCCTCATCAATACCTTCACTTAAAGCCAATGCCCGTTTTAGAACAACGCCAAGAGAATAAACGAGTTGTTCATCATTCTCATATTCAGATGATCCAGTTTCTTTTTTGAAGCGAAATACAGAATAGCAAGTTGGATGGTTGCCTGTAAATACTACATGCCTTGCTATATCTGTATTATTTGCATCACAGTCATCGCCCCAGAGTCTCATATGACCTGGTCTGACGGCATATGGCATAGTTTCTATAGTTGTGCCCCTTGTGTATTCTACAGCAGCACGACCACAACGTTTACAGAAAGCAAATCCTTGGCCGTTACCTACATTATAAAATAGTATTTTTCCTGTTTCTCCGCTGCTAATTATTTCGCACATATTTATATCGTTATGTCTGCTCCAATCTGTTTCGAGTAATACTGGCTGAATATTATAATAGTGCTTCTCCGTTTTTTCTTCACGTGAACTATTCATATTTTGGTCTGTACGAAATCCAGCAGGTTCGTATGCAAGAGTGTAAGAACCATTTTCCCTATCAATAATACCGTGATATGGGTTATGACAAATAGGACAGATTGCACCTTCTATCAAATTGTGACGATATTCTGTATGACCACAATGAGTACAATGATAAATTCCACGTGTTTGAGTTTCTTCATTATAAGCTCCGAACAGTGAAATACCCGCGGAAATATAGTTTTTCTCATTAATAACTACAGTCTGTTCAGGTGCATATTCATTTAATGCTGTATGGATATCGCGTGAAGCCGTTGTTGCACGTTGTAATTCTGCAATTTCTTTGTGGATTCTTGTTAAATTCTGTTGTAAATTTAACTCCTCAGCAGGATCCGTTTCTACAGCAATCTGATGTTGTAATTTATCTGATGTATCATATAATCGTTTGAGATTGTCAGATTGGTCTCTGTCCATAAAATCAAATGAGACAACTCCTGTAGGCATGTTCGCATTAGGAATAAATTGATGTTCAGATAGATATTTTAACAGACTTTCAGATCTTGATTTACGTATCTGATTGCTAATGGCCATTTGGCGACGCCTGTCGTTTTGGAATTGGTTAAAAGCGTTATTTAGTTCCTCAATTATGTTTTGATAATTGTTTTGAATACTGATTATGGATTGTTTGGTGATATTGATGGTATATAAAGCGTTTTCACCAAAGACATTCCTAAACTTTCGTTCTTCATCCTGATTTGTACTCATATCGTCTAAAAATTGTATAAAGGCATCACAAATTGTAGACATAAAATCATCAATTGATATGTTTGCTTGAATACCAGTCCTATTTTCACAGATAAACTGACGGAAGAAGAATGAGTTTACGTGTCTTTGGATGATAGTTTGACTAGGCCGAACTTTTATCATGTGGTTAACGGTCTGTAGTGCCCACATAGGATTTGCAAATGCATGTTGTCCCACAGGTGTGTTATTGCACAAAGAGAATGCTATAGCTTTACTCTGTCCCATACGACCTGCACGACCAACTCTCTGAAGGTAATTTGCAGCAGTTGGAGGTACTGTATCCATTAATACGACATCAATATCACCAATGTCAACACCCATCTCCATCGTTGTAGAGCAATGAAGAACATTTATAGATGGATTTTGCTGGCTAAATGCTTCCGTATATTGCCGAAGTAATTGTCTAGATTGTTGGGCAGAATGCTCTGCAGCTATATAAATAGGATCCTTATGGTAGGAATATTTATGTCGGTCCGTCCATAATCCATGATTTTTTAGGTTAAGAACATCCCTATCATTTATTTGCCAATTGTTTACATCTTCATCACTCATCGGTCTACATGGCAATGTGATTTTCTCATCTTCGCATTTATATTTTTCAAATAATTTCTCACATATCCTTCCTACAATCAGTGGGCTATATCCACAAAAGGTAGTATCAAGAAGTTGGTTTGTAACTGGACAAATCCAGGCTTCTTCCAATCTTTTAATTTTGCAAACGTTATTACCTTCACGACCTGACAAATCAAGATAATAGCAGCCAACGTATCTATCATCAGGATAGAAACGGGGATTGTTGTAACCTTCAGTGTCATTGGCAGTAACTTCAGTAAGTACATGCTGGTCAACTAACGTATTCCATGCTTCTTGTACTATAGCTTCAATAATTCTCACATTAGTTTGAAGTTGTTCTAATGTATGAATTCCTAAGCCTGCACAAAGGAGAACAACAAGTCGGGGTTGTTTATCTGAAACTTCACCGTTTTCATTCTTTTTTACGCTTGGCCAATGTTTCAAATTATTGCGTGTGTCATCTAACGTAGCAATAGGACTACTTAGATTGTTATCTCGAATGTATTTTCTTTCATCAATAACTAATGGTTGAATGTGATTGTTTAACCTCAGTACATAATCTATAGCGAGTTTAAGATAGTTTTGCCAGTCTGAATCTGTGATATTAATATCGTTCCTTTCTATATAATCTGATAAAACATCAGGAATCCTGGCCTTTATTAATGATGGATATTCAAGATATATAAATCCCATTGTTTCTGCATTGGTTTCATAAGCTGGTCGTCTACCAATAATGCCTCGTATTAATGCAGCTTTGTATGCATTCTCATTCCTAGCACCATCAGAAGCAGTCAAATGTTCAAACATAGCCTGACTGTAAATAATGTTTGAAAAGTCATGAAGCGATATACCCTCTGATGGCTTGGCTCGTAAAATAATGGCCCTTTGTTGCTCAGTTAATGTCATTATAAGTTCTTCCGGCAGATTTGTTAATGGATCCTGACGTTGTGCAAGCTTATAGAGGATATTTTTATTACATTGGTTACGTTCAACGTTTATATTAAATGTTTTTGCAGAAATAGCTGTTCCTTGACGGCTATCTGTAAAGGCTATATACTTTCCCCAGGTTCTTCCATTAGTAGCACATTCCCGAAGCAATACGGGTGAAATTGTTTGATTGATAAAATTAATCGGTATGCGGAAGTGTTTCAAGTTGAGACGTTTGCCTTGCGCCAGACGGCCACAGCTTGGACAATAAGAATGTCCGTCTCCATTTCTAACTTCTACCCATTTTCCATCATTATTAGGGCATACTTCTAATGTAGATATATTCTTTCTATGAATGAGATTCAAAGTTCCAAATTGAGCTCTACTGATTGGTGTGAAGAATTGTTCTCTTTTGTATGGTAACAAAAAGAACGTATCAGGTTGTCCAAGACTTGTTAGCTCATCCTCTTCTTCTTGTTCGGGCGTTAGTTCTATAGCAAAATAATCATCTCGGTTTATTCCATCTTCGCAAGGGATTATTTTATGAGTCTGAGAATCACTACAACCCATAAGAATAAAACTTCCACAACGCTTGCACTGTACAACTTCAAGCAGAGGTGCGCCGCAGCTTGGGCAGACAGAGGATTTATAAGTAGTTAGATGCCCATATTGTGGTATAGAAGAATTTGCATCTGTACATTTTTCATTAGCACAAGCATAAAGACCACTTATTGCTCTCATAAAGAAATGTGCTCTCAAAGATAATACTGGAATATTGTTTTGTGACATTTCACATAGTTTATCGACAAGTTTAAGAGCTGGTGAGAGGTTCTTATTATCGTATGGAATATCAGGATAAAGCCATTCCCAGATTTGCTGAAGAGTCATACCTGCAACCTCATTTATTTTATTACGAAGTGTTATAACTCTGTCGGCAGGAGGAAGGCCATCATTATTTAATTTATTAGTTAATCCACTCTCATCAAGAGGGCTAACAAGGCGTTTACCTCCGATAACTTTGATATTCTCGATAGGTTGCCCTGTAATTGAGGATATAAACTCTGTAAGAGATTGAGAACCATTTTCTCCTCCCATGGTCGCAGATGTGCAAGCAAAACGAACATCGTTTGCACTTTCTCCAAACGCATCAAGTATTCTTTTGATTTGATAAGCGAGTTCTACAGCCGCTGAACCTGAATAGCTGTGCGCTTCATCAATGATAATCCAGCGAAGTCTTCCTGATGATTCCTGTAACATTTGTTGGTCTTTTTGACGTACCAGAATGTATTCAAGCATGCTAGGATTAGTCAATAAGATCTCAGGGCGTGTACCATTGTTCTGTGTATCTCGTATTAGGTCACGAGTCGTAATTTCATTAGGTAGGGTTTCATCTCTTCCATCTTCACGATATTCCGGGGTATCTCCATTATATACTGCGAAATGAAGACCTGTGGCTTGACAATATTCTGATAAACGCTTCTTTTGATCTTCCATTAAGGCATTTAATGGGTACAGGAAGATGGCTTCGATAGCGTTTGTTTGACCTTGTTCATATACTTGTTTATATAAATCACTCAATACGGGATACATGAAACATTCTGTTTTTCCAGAACCGGTACCTGACGTTACTACGATACTATGGCCATCGGCAAGTGCTTTCCAACTTTCAGCTTGATGTTTGAAAGGAGAAAATGGTCTGAACTCTTTCCCTGCATCCTCTGCCTTTTTCCTTCTGGTATTTTCAAGCTTATTCCATACATCCTGATTAATTGCAGAATGCCAAGAATCGTCTTCTGTTGGTTCCCAACCGAATGTGCTTTGAAAAACGGGCTCTGACAAAAGTGGCTCTTTATCAAAAAGTTCCTCTATTGCATGGCGCATAGGATGATTACCAGGTGTCCAAAGAGAAAGCAATGCTAGACGCATGTTTTCTTCTGCCTCTTTGTATATATTTTCAAATTTCATATCTAAAATGACTTAATTTATTATTTAATGTTATTACAAAATGATGGTTAGAAGATTTAGAACAGAAAATAATACTTCTACGTATTTCTTCTTTTGTTGAAAACAAATCAATGTTCTTTCTAAAATGTGCTACAACAGCATTTACTCGTTTATAAAACCAAAGTTCATTGCCTGATTTCCCTGTTTCATTGAATCTATTAAAGAAGGCTCCTACTTCCTCACCAAGATAATCTTGATTAGACTCAATGTAACCGTTGCGCCCTCTTTCTATAAACGTACATATTTCTTTAGGAGTTTTAATAATCGTTTCGGCCAACGACAATGTGATTCCCTGAGAATTAGTATCATATGCTTCTATCATAGAGGATACGCATAAGTCACTAAGCCAATTAGTAAATGATCTTATAACATCTTCAATACATTGTCCAATATTTTTTGTGTATTTTTCTTCGTCACTCAAAGCCTCTAAATACTTCATCATTTCTTCTCCGTTCTGATTCATAGACCATTTAATGTAAATCTCTTGAATAGCAGAAGATCTTGGATCTTCTCCCATAAATGAATAAAGATTTGAGAGTACACTTTGTAAATAAGGTTGTAACCAGTACCACTGAAATGCGAGGTCATTACTGAAGTTTTTTAATTTTTCTTTTAAAATCTCCCTCTCTTCTTCATTATTACATTTCACATATAGCTGAAATGCGAGACAAAGCAGTGACTTATAATCTTGGGCAACACAGAAAAGTTCTAAAATAGAGCTTGCAGGAATATCTTCTTTCTGCGTCCTTTCAAACCAACCAAGTATAATTTCCCATAACTTATCATTTAGTATGGAATGTTGTAATTTTTCTTTAATTGTTGCTACAGCTATTTCTCTATTATGAGCTCTATATGTTCCATCCATTTCTTTAGTGAGATCAACTAGAGCTGGGCAAATTCGTCCTCTAGTTCGACCAATTAATATAGTTTTACCCCAGGCTCGAATTGATTCTGGAAGTACATAGGCTTCATTTTCATAGTCATAATTCATTTCAATGGGCTCTAATCCAGGCTCATCTAATTTAATCAGTTTGAGGACGTTTGTGAATTTTATAGGTTTACGATCCTTACCTGTAATTATTACGTGCCCATCAGAAGTTTGAAGAGGTCTAAATGGAGACTCCTTTATGCTAAAACCTAAAACATTACCATCGGTAAGTTTAAATTGTACTTTAATTTCCGCATGAAGCATATCTTGAGAAGTTCGCTCTAATAATGATCGCAAAGTTTCTCTTGAATCGAATAAAGTCAAAAGACTTCCTTCGTATGGAATTTGTTTTAATAGTTGACCGTCTTCATAAATATATAGTTTATCACCTTTCCAGCGTAATTCTCTTTTTATATTACCATATATGTATTCCTTTATATCTTGTCCAACAAGGTGATACTGGTATTTATCAATATCTGAATATGGTATCCAACAATCATTATCAATTTTTTCACCGTAAATATTAATTATTGAAAAATCCTTGAATGGAGCTTTAATAGATAGAGTAAATTGGTTCTTACTGTTATTGTAAGGTGTAAATGTAAAGACTATCTTGCGTGGATCATGACAATCTTCTTTTTTTATTTCCCAGACATCATTGGCTTTTCTTTTTCCTTCAGTAGTTGTAACATGTCCATGACTCCACGATACTTTTATTAGACATGAATCCTTATCTGCTTTTTGTAAACAGGTGACCAAGCCATCACCTATATTTATGAATTTTATAGGTGTAACATAGTTGCCATTATTATCGATGGCGCGAGCAAAGATTTCTCCATAGGAAGGGGATTCATCCCATGTGCTTTGCCATTTATCTCTATATTGAACATTACGTCGTTTTGACTCAACACCATCCTCCGTATCATAACATATAGTGTAAATGCATTTATTTGCATCGTACAGGGATTCGATAATGTGTGGCTCAAACATAGGTGATGAGTGCATTTCTGTCCAGTATAATGGTGCGTTCACACCAAAAGTAATTGCACCATCAGTACCTTTGACTATAATATTATCATTAAAATCTGACGATATATGGACAACATTTAATTTTGTTTGATTCCATAAGTATTCTTCAACATTGAATTGCTTATCATCTTCGATAATCCATCCTACAGGAATCAGAAGTAAAGATTCCTGTCGTCCTATTTGGTTACCAAGCTCATATTTCCCATCTTTGTTCCTAAATAATAGGTGAGGCACTCCCATATCAAGTCTGTCACTGATATAGGGATTTTCTTGATTGTGTATGAAAAGAGAAACGTATTCTCCGTCATAGTAGGGATGTTTGCTAATAACTGTATAACGGCAGAAGTTATTTGCATAATCAAATGTATCAACAGATAGGCCATTCTTTCTTATATTAACAGAATAGAAGGATACATTGTCAAGTCCTTGCTCAATGAGAAAGGCTTGTGATAAACGCTGCAAACCCTTAAAAATGAATTTAGTGTGAATTTTTTTTTCAACATTGTCAACGTTAAATTCCCATGAAAGTGAAAAAGGATGTAACTGATAATGATATATCCTCTCTTGTTTGGCAAGCTCTGTTAAATATAAATACCAAGGATCATTTTCATTTTCACAATAAAAGGGCATTAATATATAATGCTCTGTTTCGATACCCATAATAAGTTGTTCGCAATAGTCTTTCATACATTGACTTTGTGACGCAACTAATCCAAGATTAAGTTCTTCGAAATTAATCTTTCTGTTTACGAGCCCTCGGGTAAAGCGATCCCATACGGAATTAGTAATGTTTGCTGTTACTAATTTCATGGGAAGCCCTCCCTGGTAAAGCATATCGTTCAATGGATCAGCTCTACCTCCATCATATTTTTCAATCTTAAGTTTCGTTGCTCCTCGGACGGCTGCTTCATATAACTCGTTAGAGAGGTTTACGCTGTGTCTTGTTGACTCTAAAGCGTCATAAACCATTTGTTTACTGTGCTTACCGTCAACATATAATCTGCGCCAGTATTCTGCAAAGAATAGGGTGGCTTCTTTGCACATGGTAATAAATGGATTTTCCTTATTTATTATATGTGTACGTTTCTCAAGAAGTTCACGTAATTCTTTGAATTCTTCTTCGGTAATTTTCAATTTCCAAAGCGGTAGTGGACATTCATTAAGTCCCCTTTTCTGTAATAGAGATTCAAAATAACTCATATTTATATAATTTTATTATTAGTGCAAAAATATTGATTATTCGTGCAGATAATCTGCACAAATATGCTTGAATTAACGTGAATTCAATAATATCATTGATAATGAGGAGAAATCCTCCTGTGCCTCTTTCAAACTATTTCCAATGCCGTAATGCGAACCGTCTTTCATGACATAAAACCGGTATTCGCTATCAATGCTATCAGAACCAGTTATCTCCCGATACACGTCGAGGATGGAGGCAATAACAATCCAATAATCGTCGTGCTGCTCAATCACTTTATACAATTTGTCTTTGACATACATGTATCCGCTGTCTTTCCAAATTAGATGGGGCAGGTCGGCCGGAAGCTCTGTTCTTACGTTCGAGACGTTTGCCTGATTTGCATTCATCTTTATCTTTCCTCCTACAACCAGGTCGTCGGGAAGTTTCTGGATGGAGGTGGATCTGATATCTAAATTTCCGCCAACAATCAGCCTGTCAGGAAGCTCCGTCAGACTGGATTCATTCAAGTCCAAATCGCCGTTTACGACCAGACCGTCAGGCAAAGATTTCAGATTCTTGCAGCCGCTCAAACAAATATTTCCACCAATGCGGCTATTTCCCGGTAACGTTTCTATGTCGCTGCAATATGCTTCCAAATCATTCCCTATGATGATGTTCTCCGGCAAATGACGTATGGATGTCCTGGCTATGTTCAGATCGCCATAAACGGACTTGATAGCGGGAAGCGATTCGAGATTCTTGCAACCTTCCAGAAATAAATCTCCGGCAAAGGCTGTGCAGACGTCTGGAATTCTCCTTATATTGGGACAATCGATCAATACCAATTCTTTCCAGCAGGATGAATGGACGGGCAAAACATCTATTTCCGACTGGAATAGATATAGCTGCTCCAGTTGGAGCGATTCCGGCAAGCGGACTATGCCGGGACATTGCCGTATGGACAGATACTTGATGTCCAGATCTTCGGGGAGGGACTGGAGGGAGATGCAACCTTGCAAAGTCAGCCCATATAATTTGAGTTGACATGGCAAATGGTCTGTAACGTCGCCATTCAAGGTAATACACTCCAAGCCATTGTCAAGTATTTCTCTTGACACGCCGGATATACTGCATAATTCTTCTTTTGTCATCATCATTCGCTGTTTTGATTAGTACGTAGATTTTCCTAATATAATTTGCCGAATCATCTCTTTTACCTTGCTCTCGGTTGAATTCGGCGGTAAGTAGTCGGCCAGCTTGATATATACGCCATTGACTACATCCTGGATGCGGCTTTCCGCATCTTCAATCTGGGGTTTAAGTCCCCAATAATCTATTATCTGTTGGTTGACGTTAGGCCAGTCTACCCTCACTATCTCTCCCGGGGTATAGAACAGCGACAAGGGAGCATGTATGATGGTATCGGTCGTATATTCTACTTTGACAGTGGCGGCATTGTTCAGGCATAGGGTTCCGTCATTGACTGCCATAGTGATTTGTTTCGTCTTGCAGTCCTTTACAAACAATTTGAACCACTTGAAGGAAACCGAGAGACTGCCAGAACCTTCTGTCTCGGCTTCGAACGTGTATTCCCCTCCAAGGACTCTCGCTGTGACATGGCCTGGGGTCGTGACGCCTAAAGAAATTCTGTATGCGTCCGAATACTTCGCATGCTTCTTATACCCCGCAAACAATGCTCTTATAGCGGTGGCGAGAGACTTTTTCGTTGCTTTTATGGTAAGGTTATGATTCATGGTTTAAATGTCTAAGTTGTATGGTTTCACAGTCAATATCTCTCAAACGGGCATTTACTGTTTCAAGTAAAGTCTCGTACGTATATTCTCTGTTTACATCGCGAAGACAGTAATCTATAATTTTATATCTTTTATATAAATGTTTGTTGACAGGCATAATACTTAATTTATAAATTATCTTATTGGAATACTCAAAGAAACGAGATTAACACGCAGAGTGGTTGTATATGGCTGATATTTAATCTATTAGTTCTTACTGGGCTAATAAAATGGATATCATATACACAACATCCATACAATAATCGTAATTTTTTTCAGTATTTGCAAATTGTTGCAGATAATTTTATCAGCAAATCAAGAAATGTACTTAAAGAACACATTTGAATTTGTTTCAATCGTGTCCTTTAAGAAACATTTCTGTCAGAGATGTATATGCTTTGGCCTGATCCCTCTATCGTATGACCTGAAAATCAGTCAGTATCGGAGGGGTTGTCATTTCCGGCCGCTCTTGCGTCATCGAACATTTTTTTCATCGTCGGATTGCCACGCGTAAGTCTTTTGATCGAAAGGGCTTCAGTGTCGTTGTTGGCAAGTCTGAGATAATTTGAAGAGCTCATAAGATCTTCTTTCATTTTTTGAAGAGATATGATCGCTTTGTCAATATCTTCAATCGCTTTGTTGAACTTTGCGCTTGCATGTTGGTAGTGGTAGCCGAATTTGTCCCGGAAGTCATTCAACTTGTTTTCAAAATTAGTTACATCTACCGATTGCTGGCGGGCTACAATCAGCTCCTTTTGATATTCGATGCTCTTTTTTGAGGCCTGGGTCAGTAGGGATATCAGTGGCATAAAGAATTGTGGACGAATGACAAACATTTTGGGATAGCGGTAGGATACATCCACGATACCCTCATTGTACAAGTCGTTGTCGGGTTCCAACAGCGAAACGAGGATGGCGTATTCGCATCCTTTGTCTCTCCGGTCTTTATCCAGTTTGGCGAAAAAATCCTCATTCTTGTGTTTGGTGGAGGTTTCGTCCATCTCATTCTTCATTTCGAACATCATGGAGATATATTCAACATTATCTACATAATCACGGAAAATGAAATCGCCTTTACTTCCATGGCTGGCGTCGTTGTCTTTCTCAAAGTAGGCGTTGGGGTACATACTGGTGCGTACGCGATTGAACTCATTGCTGCAATGAACTTCCAGTGATTCGCCTATCATCTTTGTCGACAGCTTCGCTTTCAGATCTTTGTAGTAGTCTACCAGTTCCTGCTTTTGCTTAAGCTGGCGTTCATAGTCTTCTTTAATGCTGGCTTCGCGGATGGTGGCTTCCTTTTGTTTTAAGTCGATTTGACTCTTCAGCTCAATCAATGCGTTTTCCTTTTTTTGAAGGACGTCTTGTACCTTATTGCGTTCTTCAAGAACGGCTACTTGTAAGTTGCTTTTATTTTGTTCGATAATCGATTTCAGCCGTGCAATTTCTTCCTTGTTTTTTGCACGCTCCGTTTCCATCTCCAGCTGCTTGGCTTGGTCGAAGCCGTCCAGGCGGGCTTGAAGTTGTACTATCTCGTTTTCTTTTCTGGATAGTTCAATCTCTTTTGAATTCAGCTGTTCCTGATATTTCTGACTGATTTTCATCGAATCAGCTTCTTGTTGGAGCTTGTTTTGCTTCATGATCTCTTTGAGGCGGGCTTCAATTTCCGCATCAAATTCCTGTGTTTTCACTTGACTGACAATGGAAGCATAATCCGCTTCATCTACCGAAAATACACTTCCGCAATTGGGACATTTCAACTCTTTCATATGCTTTTATTTTTTTGATATATAAACTTTATTTGTTTCTCGTAGTACAAAATTAAATATTTACTATGCAGGTTTTCTGCACAGAAAGGAATAAAATCAATCTTCTCCACAATTTCAGAACAAAAAGACAATCCGTAGAAGTCTTGTCTCCACAGTAGTGCCCATGAAAGAGCTGATAACGTCAGAGCCTGTGCACGTTTTGCTAATATGTCGTGCACGTCCCGTCACGAGCCCGTGCACGCCCAGCCCAAAGCCTGTGTATGCCCAGCCTAAATCAGTGGTTTGTCCAGCCTAAAGTTGGTGTTTGCCCAGCTTGAATGCCTCGTTTGTCCAGCTTAAACGGAGAGTGGCGCGACTCGATGGGGGAGAGGGCATAAAAAAATCCCCGCAACTCGTCCGAGCTACGGGGATTGTCATTATGAATAAATAAAATGAATAGATTACTTATTCAAAGCCAGCGCTACGTTTACGGCGCAAGCTACTGTACATCCTACCATCGGGTTGTTACCGATACCCAGGAAGCCCATCATTTCTACGTGAGCAGGTACGGATGAAGAACCGGCGAACTGCGCGTCGGAGTGCATACGGCCCATGGTATCGGTCATACCGTAGGAAGCAGGACCGGCTGCCATGTTGTCCGGGTGCAGGGTACGTCCTGTACCACCACCGGAAGCTACTGAGAAGTAGGGCTTGCCGGCGAGAACACGTTCCTTCTTGTAAGTACCTGCAACCGGATGCTGGAAGCGGGTCGGGTTGGTAGAGTTACCCGTGATGGATACGTCTACGTTCTCGTGCCACATGATGGCTACACCTTCGCGTACGTCGTCTGCACCGTAGCATTTTACTTTGGCGCGGGGACCGTCGGAGTACGGAGTTTCCTTCACGATTTTCAGTTCGCCTGTGTAGTAGTCAAACTGAGTCTGAACGTATGTAAAGCCGTTGATACGGGAGATGATCATGGCGGCGTCCTTGCCCAGACCGTTCAGGATGCAGCGCAAGGGGTTCTTGCGTACCTTGTTGGCCATTTCGGCAATCTTGATGGCACCTTCGGCGGCTGCGAACGATTCGTGGCCGGCCAGGAAGGCGAAGCACTGTGTCTCTTCGCGGAGCAGACGGGCTGCCAGGTTACCGTGGCCCAGACCTACCTTGCGGTCGTCGGCTACTGAACCGGGGATGCAGAATGACTGCAAACCGATACCGATGGCTTCGGCAGCGTCGGCGGCGTTCTTGCAGCCTTTCTTCAGTGCGATGGCGCAACCTACTACGTAAGCCCATTTGGCGTTCTCGAAGCAGATACCCTGAGTTTCCTGACAAGTCAGATACGGATCAAGGCCGGCTGCGTCGCAGATTGCATTAGCTTCTTCAATGTCTTTGATACCGTTCTCATTCAAAGCAGCCAAAATCTGCTTGATACGACGGTCCTGACTTTCAAACTGTACTGGTCTAATCATAATCTGTATCCTCCTTATTATTCTTTACGTGGGTCAATATATTTAACTGCGCCTTGTTCGGGTTTGAAGCGACCGTATGTGCCGGTAACTGCCTTCAATGCTTCGTTAGCATCTACACCCTTCTTGATCTGTTCCATGAACTTGCCCATGTGAACAAATTCGTAACCGATTACTTCGTTGTCCTTGTCCAGGGCCATACGGGTGATGTAGCCTTCGGTCAATTCCAGGTAACGGGTACCTTTGGCCTTCGTGCCATAGAGTGTACCGGTCTGGCTGCGGAGACCTTTGCCCAAGTCTTCCAGACCTGCACCAATCATCAGACCTCCTTCAGAGAAAGCCGACTGTGTGCGGCCGTATACAATCTGCAGGAACAATTCACGCATGGCTGTGTTGATGGCGTCGCAAACCAGGTCGGTGTTCAGCGCTTCCAGGATAGTCTTGCCCGGCAGGATTTCGGAAGCCATGGCGGCAGAGTGAGTCATACCGGAGCAACCGATCGTTTCTACCAGACACTCTTCGATAACACCTTGCTTTACGTTCAAGGTCAGCTTGCAGGCACCCTGTTGGGGAGCGCACCAGCCGATACCGTGTGTCAAACCAGAGATGTCAACGATTTCTTTTGCTTTTACCCATTTACCTTCTTCGGGAATAGGAGCCGGTCCGTGGTTGGGACCTTTCTTTACAACACACATGTGTTCCACTTCGTGTGAATAAGTCATAATTAGCTCTTTTTAGTTAGTTATAATTAAAAAAACGTAGTTCCACATCGTAAAACCGATGGCAAAGTTAACCGTTTTCTTTCATCCTGCCAACCCTTCAATTTGACTTTTTTATTAAAAATAGGTAATGGCACGACAGAAGGCCGGCCGTTTGCTATGTAGACATTGCAAACGACCGGCCTTTCCTGTTCGATGGTATCGGGCGGGAAGAGGCTTTAGAAGTCTTGGGAGCAGGGCGAACCGCTGCTGCCTTCGCATCCGCCTTTCATGATGTCGGCCACGAGGCTGTTGATGTAGAGCTCCAGGTAGGAATATCCGCTGGCGGGGTCCAGGTCGCGGTAGGTCTTGCCTTCGGGCAGGTTGCGGGCGGCCCATTCGTCGGGGATGCCGTCGTTGTCGCTGTCCTGTGGCTTGGCGGTGCTCTGGTAGGCGGGCCATCCGCCTGCGTCGGCCTGCGAGTCTATGAGGCCGTTGCTGCTTCCGTTGCTGCCTTCGTATTCGTAGGTGCCGTTCTGCACGTCGCCCACGATGCGGGTGTCGACGGCGTCGCGCTTCAGGCTGGCGCCGGCATAGGCCAGTACGCGGTCGTAGGCGTCGGCTGCGGTGTGTGTGCCTACGGCTTCTACCGTAAATTCGGTGTTGCTTCGGATGTTGTCAATCTTGTCATCGGGCAGGTCGCCGTTGTTGGTGTTGGGCTGGATGCCCTCCCAGTTGTCGGCGTTGACGGCTTCGATCAGGCCGAGCACCTTGCTCTTCTTGGCATGGTTCTGGATGGCGGGACAGGTGTTGTCGAAGTGGTTGCCGCTGACGTAGAAGGTTCCCCAGATGCCCTTGACGTTCTTTTGCGAACCGTCGTCGGCATTGGGCTGGAAGATGCGGTTCACCAGGCTTTCCTTGGTGGCGGTCGACGGACCGGGCTTGTAGTAGTTGTTCACGAAGTTGTAGCTGCCTCCTTCGCCGGCATAGCCTCCGTTGGTGGGGCCCCAGTTGTAGAAGACGTTGTTGCGCAGGTCTACCCGTTCGTCGTCCGGACGGCCCGAGAAGCGGCTGCCGCAGAGGCGGGGCGTGCGGCTCTTGTGGTGGGCCATGAGGTTGTGGTGGAAGCTGGCGCCTTCGCCTCCCCAGATGCCTCCGTAGCCGTGGCTGCCCTTGCCGTGGACGGAGTTGGTGAGGCTTTCGCTGAGGATGCACCACTGCATGGTGAAGTTCTTGTTGCCGTAGAAGGACGAGCACTCGTCCGTGCTCCAGCTCATGCTGCAATGGTCGATGATGACGTTCTGCTGGTTGCGTCCCCACATGGCGTCGTCTTCGGTCTTGCGCTCGTCGCCCATGCGGCTGCGGATGAAGCGGATGATGACGTTGTCGGCCTTCACCACGAACGAGTAGTTCTTCAGGCAGATGCCGTCGCCGGGGGCGGTCTGTCCGGCGATGGTGACGTCGCCGTTCTTTATCTCAAGTGTCTTTTCCAGCTCGATGATGCCCGAGACGTCGAACACGATGATGCGGGGCCCTGTCTGCCTGAGGCCGGCGCGGAGCGAGCCTTCGCCGTCGTCGTTCAGGTTGGTCACGTGGTAGACGGTTCCGCCCCGTCCGCCGGTGGTGGTGAGGCGTGCGTAGCCTTCGGCGCCGGGAAAGGCGGGGGCCGTTACGTCGACGCTTTCGTCGGGCGTGTCCGAGGGTTCTTCTTCATCGGGCGTTTCGGGGGTGGTGACCGGGGGAATGGGGTCTTCGGTGGCAGTGGCGGGCGAGTGGCAGGCCGCCGTCAGCAGAAGCAGAAAGAGTGCGGTGTGTGCGATTTGCTTTTTCATGATGTGTGTAGATATATTCTTTAATAGTTGGTTAATCGCAGGCAAAAGTAGGCAAAAACCGTTTCTTCGAGGTGTAGTTTTTCTTTTTCTATGTGGAAGTTTCGTTCTTTTTCTTTTATTTTATAGCTTTGCACCATCGTTTTTCCAAACAGACAACCGAAATGATAGAAATCAGTGACGAAGCCTTGCGCCGGGCCGCAGGCGAAGGCATGGATGCCTTTATAGAAGTATTTACAGACGCTTACCTGGCCGAGACAGGAGGGCAGTTGACGGCCGAAACCATGCCGTTGCTCACGGGCGAGCAGCACAGCCTGCTGGCCTACCGGATCTTCCGCGACGAGGTGATGGAAGGGGGCTTCTGCCAGCTCATCCAGAACGGGTACGGCGGCTACATCTTCGACAATCCCTTTGCTCGCGTCATGCGCCTGTGGGGAGTGGCCGACCTGGCCAAGCTGGTCTATGCGGCCCGCAAGATCTACGAGGAACACCGGGAGGACCTGGAGCGCGAACGTACGGACGAAGAGTTTATGGCCATGTACGAGCAGTACGAGGCCTTCGACGACCTGGAGGATGAGTTTCTGGAGAAGGAAGAGATGTTCACGGCGCAGGTGGCTGAATATGTGGACGAGCATCTGGAGCTGTTTGCCAAGGTGGTGTAGCGAGGGGAGGCTTCGGCCCTAAGTTCTGAACAAACGTTAAATGGCCACGGCGGGATGCAGTATTTTAGCATTCGTGTCATTTAGTCTTAAAAACAATAAAAAAAGGAAGAGAGAGACGTATAACTCCATTCTTTATATCTAATTTTGCAAAACCTAATAACAGTAATCTTAAAAAATGAAACAAATTAAATCTTTGATGACAGCTGCCCTGATGTTGGTAATGGGCATAATGATGACTTCATGTTTGAATTCGGATAATAGTGAATCGTTGTACGATTGGGCTGGTTTTGTACTTGTTAAGAATACAATGGTCGGTACCTATTTCCAGGATGCTGGTGGCAATAAGCTGATTCCTACCTATGAGTCGCTGATGGCTGTAGAACAGGCTGGCTTCAAGTCATCTGAAACGAATGTGGCATTCGTATACGTTAAGATGGTGGAAGACACAGAAACTTCGACCAAGGCCGGAGAAACGACTCCGCAAACATTTGATGTGAAACTGGTTGCGGCCCAGAGCCTTGACGGCGAGGATGTTGTAGTGGCTCAGACTGCTGAAGAAATGGCAGGAATGGCTCCTGAAACAGCCCCTGTAGGCTCGTTGGAGTTTAGTGACAATACGTGGGGAACTACCGTGAAGCCCATGTTGTTCGACCTGAATACACTTTTGCTTCCCATTCAATTCTATTTGACGAATGATAACGAAAAGTTCAAACTCCACAAACTTTACCTGGCATGCAACATGGAAGAAGTGTCCGAAGGTGATACCACGCTGGTATTTTACCTGAGACACGACCGTGGTGCAGACGAGAAAGCAGAAGTATACTACAGCCAGTGGTATGGCTTTGATATACGTGCGGCAGTTAATATGTTTGCCATGAAGTCGGGTGCTGATCCTACAAGGATTGTCATCAAGGCGCATGAAACTCAAAGCATGACGACGGAGTTGCCTGATAGATATGAAGAATACGAGGTTGAATATACATTAGAGACCCAAAATTGAATTATAAGGAACTTTTAAATATAACCCTGCGACTGATTTCCTCCCCGGCGCAAGCCTGGGAGGAAATTCGTTTGGAAGAGGATAGGCGGAAAGTCTTCATGGCTTTTGTCTATCCTATGATTGGTTTATGCGGGTTGTCGGTCTTCATCGGCTCGTTGCTGACGATGGGGTGGGGCGGTCCGCAGAGTTTTCAGTACGCCATGACGCGGTGCTGTGCTGTGGCGGTGGCCCTGTTCGGCGGTTACTTCCTGGCGGCCTATCTGATTAACGTGATGGGGGTGCGCTGGATGAGGATGCCCGACCAACTCCCGCTGGTGCAGCAGTTTGCCGGCTATGCGCTGGTGGTGGTCTTCCTGCTGCGCATTGTTTTGGGCATCCTGCCCGATTTCCAGATCATCGCCATCCTGCTGCAGTTCTACACCGTCTACATCGTGTGGGAGGGCTGTACCCGCCTGCTGCGGGTGACCGATGCCAACCGCCTGCGCTTCACCCTGATGACATCCGTCGTGCTCATCGTCTGCCCGATGGTAATCGAGTGGATTTTCAATGAACTCACGGTGGTGCTGAACTGACGGCAGGCAACCGAACTCAAGAACTTAAAAAAGTCATCAACTCAAAAATACGCAAAGATGAAACAGGCTCCTGTAAACATCAAGAACAAGCGTGCAACGTTCGATTACGAACTGATAGACACCTATACGGCCGGCATCGTGCTGACGGGGACGGAAATCAAGTCCATCCGCCTCGGCAAGGCCAGCCTGGTGGACACTTTCTGTTATTTCTCGGGTGGCGAACTCTGGGTGAAGAACATGTACGTGGCCGAATACTTCTATGGCTCGTACAACAATCACAGCGCCCGCCGCGAACGCAAGCTGCTCCTCACCCGCAAGGAGCTGGAGAAGCTGGAGCGCACCTCCAAGGACCCGGGTTTCACCATTGTTCCCGTCCGCCTCTTCATCAACGAAAAGGGGCTGGCCAAGCTGGTGGTGGCCCTGGCCAAAGGCAAGAAGCAATACGACAAACGCGAAGCGCTGAAGGAGAAAGCCGACAAGCGTGACATGGCACGCATGTTCAAGCGATAGTGCTCAAGAGTTAAAACTTACAACCTCAAAAACTCAAATACAATGACCTTGCAAGAGCTGGTGCGCCGGCGCATCCTGATTCTGGACGGTGCGATGGGCACCATGATACAGCAATACAACTTGACAGAAGCCGATTTTCGCGGCGAGATTTTCCAAAATATACCCGGACAGCTGAAGGGCGACAACGACCTGTTGTGCCTCACCCGTCCCGATATCGTGTCGGACATCCACCGCAAGTATCTGGCTGCCGGTGCCGACATCATCGAAACCAATTCGTTCAACGCCACGCGCGTCAGCCAGGCCGACTACCATGTGGAGCACTGCGTGCGCGATGTCAACCTGGCCGCCGCCCGTCTGGCCCGCGAGGCAGTCGATGCCTTTTCGACGGCCGAGAAGCCCCGCTTCGTGGCCGGCTCCGTAGGTCCTACCAACAAGACTTGCTCCATGAGCCCCGATGTGAGCAATCCCGCTTACCGTGCCCTGACCTTCGACGACCTGGCCGATGCCTACCGCGAGCAGATGGCAGCCCTGCTGGAGGGTGGAGTCGATGCGCTGCTCATCGAGACCATCTTCGACACGCTCAATGCCAAAGCCGCCCTCTATGCCGCCGGGCAGGCGATGGACGATACGGGCCGCCGCGTGCCGCTGATGCTCTCCGTCACCGTTTCCGATACGGCCGGCCGTACCCTGTCCGGCCAGACGCTGGATGCTTTCCTGGCTTCGGTTCAGCATGCCGACATCTTCTCCGTGGGCCTGAACTGCTCGTTCGGCGCCCGCCAGCTGAAACCCTTCCTGGAGCAGCTGGCTGCCCGTGCCCCTTATTACATCAGCGCCTATCCCAATGCCGGCCTGCCCAACAGCCTGGGCCAGTACGACCAGACACCCGACGAGATGGCCCGTGAGGTGGGTGAGTATGTGAGCGAAGGGCTGGTGAACATCATCGGCGGCTGTTGCGGTACGACCGAAGAATACATTGCCCGCTTTCCGGCCCTAGTGGAAGGCGTGGCTCCCCACGTTCCAGTAGCTCCGTCGGAACACCTTTGGCTCTCCGGCCTCGAACTGCTGGAGGTGAAGCCCGAGAACAACTTTATCAACGTGGGCGAACGCTGCAACGTGGCCGGCTCGCGCAAGTTCCTGCGGCTGATCAATGAAAAGAATTACGAGGAGGCTCTCGGCATTGCCCGCCGTCAGGTGGAAGACGGGGCGCAGGTGATTGATATCAACATGGACGACGGTCTGCTCGATGCCCGCCAGGAGATGACGACCTTCCTCAACCTGATCGCTTCCGAACCCGAGATTGCCCGTGTGCCGGTGATGATTGATTCCTCGAAATGGGACGTCATCGTGGCCGGACTGAAGTGCGTGCAGGGCAAGGCCATTGTCAACTCCATTTCGCTGAAGGAGGGGGAAGCCCTCTTCCTGGAGCATGCCCGCCTCATCCGTCGCCTGGGCGCTGCCGTGGTGGTGATGGCTTTCGACGAGCAGGGACAGGCTGATACCTACGAACGCCGCATCGCCGTCTGCCAGCGGGCCTATCGTCTGTTGGTCGACGAGGTGGGTTTCCGTCCTTCGGACATCATCTTCGACCCCAATGTGCTGGCGGTGGCCACCGGCATGGAGGAGCACAACAACTATGCGGTCGACTTCATCCGTGCCACCGGCTGGATACGCCGCAACCTGCCCGGTGCTCATGTCAGTGGGGGTGTCAGCAACCTGTCGTTCTCTTTCCGCGGCAACAACTATATCCGCGAGGCCATGCACGCCGTCTTCCTCTATCACGCCATCCGTGAGGGGATGGACATGGGCATTGTCAATCCTGCCTCGTCTGTGCTCTATACGGATCTGCCTGCCGATGTGCTGGAGCGCATCGAAGACGTGGTGCTCAACCGTCGTCCCGACGCAGCCGAACGGCTGATTGAGATGGCCGAACGCCTGAAGGCTGAGAAGGAGGTCGAGAAGGCAGCCGGTGGTGCTGCCACTGCTTCCGCCCATCTGGCCTGGAGGGACGGTACGCTGGAAGAGCGCCTCACTTATGCCTTGACCAAAGGCATTGCCGACTACCTGGAAGAGGATCTGGCAGAGGCGTTGGCAAAGTATCCGAAGGCGGTGGACATCATCGAAGGTCCGCTGATGGCGGGCATGAACCATGTGGGCGACCTCTTCGGAGCCGGCAAGATGTTCCTTCCCCAGGTGGTGAAGACGGCCCGCACCATGAAGAAGGCCGTAGCCATCCTGCAACCGGCCATTGAGGCCGAGAAGCCGGAGGGTATGGCTTCGGCAGGGCGTGTACTGCTGGCCACGGTGAAGGGCGACGTGCACGACATCGGCAAGAACATTGTTTCTGTCGTGATGGCCTGCAACGGCTATGAGGTGATCGATTTGGGCGTGATGGTGCCTGCCGAAACCATCGTGCAGCGTGCCATCGCCGAGAAGGTTGACATGATTGGGCTGAGCGGCCTCATTACCCCCTCGCTGGACGAGATGGTGCATGTGGCTTCGGAACTGGAGAAGGCGGGGCTGGACATCCCTCTGCTGATAGGCGGTGCTACGACTTCGGCCCTGCATACGGCCTTGAAGATTGTTCCTGTGTACCATGCGCCGGTGGTCTACCTGAAGGATGCTTCCCAGAATGCTGCTGTGGCTGCCCGCCTGATGAATCCCCGCCAGAAGGAGTCTTTTGTCCGCGAGCTGGACGAGGAACACCGGTCACAAGTGGCACGCAGTGCCGCCCGTCCTCAGGAAAAGCCGGTTTCTCTCGATGAAGCGCGCCGGAACCGTCTCGACTTGTTCGGAGGCTGATGACAGAATTTTTAAAGTGCAAATCCTAACAGATATATGATGGCTGGATTGCTTTTGTAATCCATGCCATTCCTGTCTAATGAAAGAGAAAATCTTTTATCCCTTGATTTTCTTCTTGTACTGTTCGTAGCGTCCGGTAATCTCGCGCACGAAGTTGTAGGTCTCCGTGCCGCGGAAGTAACCATTCTTGCAGACTGGGTCGGTGAAGTACTCTTCGTTGGCTTTCAGCACGATGTATTTCTCTACATTGTCTTTCCATACATGCGGGTCCTTGCCATACTTTTCTGCCAGAGCCATGGCGTCCTGTACGTGTCCGATGCCCGAGTTGTAGGACGCCAGGACGAAGTTCACCTGTTCTTCCTTCGGGAGTTCACTGAAACTTTGGGCTGTCATGCCGATGTATTTCACGGCCGCCTTGATACTTTCTTCCGCGTTCTGTTCCTTCCCGTCGGGCAGTCCCATCGCACGGGCGGTAGACGGCATCAGCTGCATCAGGCCGCGTGCGCCGGCCCACGATACGGCGGTGGTGTCGAAGTTGGACTCCGTATAGGCCAGTGAAGCCAGCAGCCGCCAGTCCCATCCGATTTCTTTCGCGTACTTCTTGAACAGGGCGTCGTAATGAGAGATTTTCCCCTCGCGCAGTGATAGAATAGGGGTGTGGGGGGTAGCTTTGCTGATTTCGAAATAACGCTTGGTACTGGCCTTATAGTCAGGAGAGGTCAGGTTGGCTTTGTGCCACTCGCTGGCGGCACGTGCCAGTTGGGGACAATCCTTGCGGACAGCCCATGATGAACGCTGGTCGAAGCTGATTTTCAAGTCAATATCCAGGTTGGGGTAGTAGGTGCGGTTCAGGCGTGCGATGTCATTGTCGGCCACCGTATAAGGTATCTTGCCTTGTGCCACCTGGGTGATAAGGTCCTCGGCACTGATGCTGTCGCTCCGGACGAGGTGGATGCGGATGCCTCCTCCCAGCTCCTTATCCAGGTTGACCAGCCGTTCGTAGTATTTTCCCGGATTGACATAGATATCCTTGCCAATCAGTTCGGTGACATCTTTAAGAGGTTTGTGGCGTCCATTTTTGCGTTGGACCACTACCTGGTGGGTGATGACGTCTTCGCCGCAGTACAGCAGGCTGTCTTTCCATTCCTTGGTGACGGGCAGGGTATAGGCTATCAGGTCGCCTTCGCCGGCCTCCAGCTTGCGGATGAGGTCCTTGACGTTTCGGGCTACTTTCACCTTCAGCTTCACGCCCAGGCTTTTGGCAAACTGTTCGCTCAGTTCGTACTGGAAACCCATGTCCTGTCCGCGGTAGTTGAAGTACGACGTTGAACTGTAGAGGGTGAGCACCACCAGTTCGCCGCTGTCCTTGATCTGCTGCAGGTCGTGCACACGTTCTTCTCTGCTGTCCGTGCGGTTACCGCGGCAGCCAGCAGTGACCAGCAGACACAGCAGCATCGTCGCCAGCATATATGTCAGTCCGCCCTTCCCCATTCACCATTAATCATTTACCATTAACTATTATCATGAATATGTTTCTTGATATACATCGTCAGGATGTCGATGGCCACCTGGTTGTTTCCGCCTTCAGGCACGATGAGGTCGGCATAGCGCTTGCACGGTTCGATGAATTGCTGGTGCATGGGCTTTAAGATGCGCGTATACCGTTCCATCACTGCTTCGGCCGTACGTCCACGCTCCACTACGTCGCGCTGGATGACGCGTATCAGCCGTTCGTCCGGGTCGGCGTCTACAAATACCTTCAGGTCCATCATGTTGCGTAGTTCTTCGTCACACAGAGCCAGGATACCTTCGATGATGATCACGTCCCGCGGTTCGATATGGATGGTTTCCGGCTGGCGCGTGCAGGTCAGGTACGAGTAGGTAGGCTGTTCGATGCCCTTGCCCTCACGCAGCATGGCTACGTGTTTGGACAGGAGACTCCACTCGAAGGCATCGGGATGGTCGAAATTGATGTTCTGCCGTTCTTCCACCGGCACGTGGCTGCTGTCCTTGTAGTACGAGTCCTGGGGCAGCAATACGACTTCGCCTGCAGGCAGGCTTTCGATGATTTTCTTGACGACGGTGGTCTTTCCCGACCCTGTACCGCCTGCGATTCCTATAATTAACATCCGTTTACATGTATTTTTGAAACAAAACGAGTACTTTTGCAATCACATAATAGGACTGCGCATCTGGCAGCAAATATAGTATAAATCATTAAAATGACAAAGTTATGGTCAAACACATTGTATTGTTTAAGTTGAAAGACGAGGCTCCGGCCGAAGTACGCCTGGCCGCTATGAACGCCTTCAAGGCTGCCATTGAGGCACTTCCGGCCAAGATACCTTTTATCCGTAGCATAGAAGTGGGGCTGAACATCAATCCTGCCGAGACGTGGAGCATCGCCCTCTACAGCGAGTTCGACAGCCTCGACGACGTCCGTCGCTATGCCGTTCATCCCGACCACGTGGCCGCCGGAAAGCTGCTGGCTGAGGTTCGCGAGAGCCGTGCCTGCGTCGATTATGAATTATAATGACTTGCTAACTTGAACTAATATCGTTTTCAACTAATGAAGAAAATTTGGTTTTCTCTGATTATCTCTTTTCTGGCTTTCGCCGTGCATGCCCAGATTCAGGAGCCGGTGAAGTTCAAGACTGAGTGGAAAAATGTTTCCGCCACCGAGGTGGAAGTCGTGTTTACCGCCACCATCGATCCCGGCTGGCATGTCTATTCTACCGACCTGGGCGACGGAGGTCCCATTTCGGCCACGTTCAATACCGACAAGCTGGTCGGAGCCGAGCTTTCGGGCAAGCTCCGTCCCGTGGGCAAGGAAGTGTCGTCGTTCGACAAACTCTTTGAGATGAATGTGCGCTACTTCGAGCATACGGCCCAGTTTGTCCAGAAGCTCCGCCTTACCGGTGGCGACTACCAGGTGACGGGCTATCTGGAATATGGTGCCTGCAACGACGAGAACTGTCTGCCGCCTACGCAGGTGGAGTTCAGTTTCTCCGGTAAGGCCGATGGTGCTGCTGCCGCTACTCCGGCCGGTGATGCCGCTGCCCCGTCCGTAACGCCCGTCGATACAGCTTCTGCCGCAGCCACGATCGGCGTCATTGGCGGTGCCGACGGTCCCACCTCCATCCAGGTTTCCGACAACGGCTGGTGGAGCCCCGTCATCGACGAGCTGAGCGCCCTGGGCGAGCCCGTTTCACAGGAAGACATGTCCTGGCTCTACATTTTCATTACCGGTTTTGTGGGCGGTCTGCTGGCCCTGTTCACTCCCTGCGTGTGGCCCATCATCCCCATGACCGTCAGCTTCTTCCTGAAGCGCAGCAAGGACAAGAAGAAAGGCGTCCGTGACGCCTGGACCTACGGTGCTTCCATCGTAGTCATCTACGTTGCGCTGGGTGTGGCCATTACCGCCATCTTCGGAGCCAATGCGCTCAACGCCCTTTCCACCAACGCCATCTTCAACATCTTCTTCTGCCTCATGCTGGTGGTGTTTGCCGCGTCGTTCTTCGGTGCGTTCGAGATTACCCTGCCTTCCCGTTGGAGCAATGCCGTCGACAGCAAGGCCGAGGCTACTACGGGCCTGCTGAGCATCTTCCTCATGGCCTTCACCCTGTCGCTGGTATCCTTCTCTTGTACGGGTCCCATCATCGGCTTCCTGCTGGTACAGGTATCCACTACGGGCAATGTGGTGGCTCCGGCCATCGGTATGCTGGGCTTTGCCATCGCCCTGGCCCTGCCTTTCACGCTTTTCGCCCTCTTCCCCTCGTGGCTCAAGTCCATGCCTAAGTCGGGCGGGTGGATGAACGTCATCAAGGTGACGCTGGGCTTCCTCGAACTGGCCTTCGCGCTGAAGTTCCTTTCCGTGGCCGACCTGGCCTACGGCTGGCGCATCCTCGACCGTGAGACCTTCCTTGCCCTCTGGATTGTGCTCTTCGCCCTGCTGGGCTTCTACCTGCTGGGAAAGATCAAGTTCCCCCACGACGACGACAATACCAAGGTCAGCGTGCCCCGTTTCTTTCTGGCGCTGGCTTCGCTGGCTTTTGCCGTCTACATGGTTCCCGGCCTGTGGGGTGCTCCGCTGAAGGCGGTCAGTGCCTTTGCTCCGCCCATGCAGACGCAGGACTTCAACCTTTACAACAACGAGGTGCATGCCCAGTTCGACGACTACGATGCCGGTATGAAGTATGCCCGTGAGCATGGCAAGCCCGTGATGCTGGACTTCACCGGCTATGGTTGCGTCAACTGCCGCAAGATGGAGCTCTCCGTCTGGACGGATACGCAGGTGGCCGACCTCATCAACAACGACTACGTGCTCATCACGCTTTATGTGGACAACAAGACCCGCCTACCCGAACCGATCAAGGTCATGGAAAACGGCAAGGAGCGTACCCTCCGCACCGTAGGCGACAAGTGGAGCTACCTGCAGCGCGTCAAGTTCGGTGCCAACGCCCAGCCCTTCTACGTCCTTATCGACAACGAAGGCAAGCCCCTCAACAAGTCCTACTCCTACGACGAGGATATCGATCTCTACATTGACTTCCTCCAGACCGGACTGGACAACTATAACCGGAAGAAATAAACGCAGCTTTCGGTAGATATTTTCTGGCACAGAGAATGCGGATGGTTGTGGAGGTTCTTTTTTCCCACAAGACAAATCCCTGTTCTCTGTGCCGTTTTTTCATATGTACAGGTAATGCATGATATAAATGTATGGATATGGATGCGAACAAACTGGATACCGGAATGGCTCCTCAGGCGTCTGAGGTTTCGATAGAATCTAATCCCGAACTGGAACTGGCCTGGAAGCTGGCGGAGTATACGGGCGTCAATCTGTTTCTGACCGGCAAGGCCGGTAGTGGAAAGACGACTTTTCTACGCAGTCTCCGTGAGCGGTCTACCAAGCGTATGATTGTGCTGGCTCCTACCGGTGTGGCGGCCATGAATGCGGGAGGCGTCACCATCCATTCCTTTTTCCAGTTGCCTTTCGCGCCCTTCGTCCCCGAGTCCCATTTCGGAGGAGAGGCCCGATACCAGTATCGCTTCAGCAAGGAGAAAGTCAACATCATGCGTAGTATCGACCTGCTGGTCATTGACGAAATCAGTATGGTGCGGGCCGATTTGCTCGATGCCGTCGACGACGTGCTGCGCCGGTATCGTGACCGTCACAAGCCTTTCGGCGGAGTGCAGTTGCTCCTGATAGGCGACTTGCAGCAGCTGTCGCCTGTCGTCAAGGAGCAGGACCAGCAACTGCTTTCGCCCTATTATCCTCACTTTTATTTCTTCGGCAGTCATGCCCTGGAGCAGGCCGGTTATGTGACGGTGGAGCTGACCAAGGTCTATCGCCAGAACAATGCCGAGTTTCTCGATCTGCTGAACTGCATTCGCGACAATCGGGTGGATGCTTCGGTACTGGATCGTCTCAACCGCCGTTACCTGCCCGATTTTGCTTCCCGCCAGCCGCGTGGCTATATCTATCTGACAACTCATAATCAGAAAGCCAACGACCTGAATGCTTCCCGCTTGAAGCAACTCCCTGGAGCCGAACGGACTTTTCGTGCCGTGATAACGGATGATTTCCCTGCCTACATGTATCCCACGGAAGAGGAGCTGGTGCTGAAAGTCGGCGCCCAGGTGATGTTTGTCAAGAACGACCTTTCCGGACAGCACCGGTATTATAACGGTATGCTGGGACGAATCGTTTCCTTGTCTGACGAAGGACCGTTGGAGGTAGAAACCGAAGACGGACAGCGGATAGCCCTCGACCGTGAAGAGTGGACCAACTGCAAGTATTCTCTGGACCCCGAAACCAAAGAAATTACGGAAACTCTGTTGGGCACCTTCCAACAATTCCCTTTGCGCTTGGCGTGGGCCATTACCATTCATAAGAGCCAGGGACTGACGTTCGACAAGGCCATCATCGATGTCGGCCAGGCCTTTGCACCCGGCCAGGCTTATGTGGCCCTCAGCCGTTGTCGCTGTCTGGAGGGGTTGGTGCTGAGCGAGCCGGTCCGGCCCTCTTCGGTCATTTCTGATACCGTAGTGACCGACTTTGTACGCCACATACCCGAACAGATTCCCAATGCCGCCCGCATATCCACCCTGGAGCAGGCGTATTTTGAAGATCAGGTGTCGGGCCTTTTCGGCTTCTCCCGCCTGGCACGTCTCTTCCATGTCTATCTCCGTCTGGTGGACGAACACTTGTACCGCCTCTATCCACAGTTACTCAGTGCGTTGAAGTCGCAGGCCGAAGGTCCGGTCAAGGAACTGGGTGAGGTGGGGCAGAAGTTCGTATCCCAATGCCATCGGCTTATAGCGGCCAGTGCCGACTATGCCCACGATGCTTATCTGCAACAGCGTTTTCATGCTGCGGCCGTCTATCTGCACAAGCCGGTTGCCGCATTGCTTTCGTTGCTCGAAGACCATCCGGTTACGACCGACAACAAGACACTCAAGAAACGTCTGGACGAGGCCGTTGCCGAGTTGCTCATGGAGCTGCGTCTGAAGAACGGCCTCCTGACATGGACGGAAGGCCATGACTTTGTCGTGGCCGATTACCTGACCTGCAAGAACCGTCTGACCATCGAACTTTCCGAAACGTCCAAGACTGCGCGGAAGAAATCCGTGAAGGAAAAGAAGGCTGAAGTTCCTCAGGATATTCTCCATCCCGAACTCTTTGAAGCGTTGCGTTCCTGGCGTGCCGCCAAGGCTGCCGAGCTGGGATTGCCGGCCTATACCGTTCTTCAGCAGAAAGCCTTGTTGGGCATTGCCAACCTGCTGCCCGATTCGCCGGACTTTCTGCTCACCATTCCCTACGTGGGGAAAAAGGCTGTGGAAAAGTATGGAGAGGAATTGCTGGAGCTGGTGGCCGATTATCGACAGACTGAAAAATAATGGTGAAATAAGCCTAAGGGGGCTGATAAATATCTTTGCAAATGGCTGGTGGTATTTTATTTGTGGATGCTTATCATTACCTTTGCACCCGTTAAAATGCAGAGCTGGGGCACAGCTGTATTCATGAAACGGATGGTGCGTATCCCGGATTGCAAGACAATGAAGTGTAAATGGAAGAAGTCTATCAAGCTGCCTCCGGTCGCTACGAGGCAGGAATGAAATATCGGAGGGCAGGACGTAGCGGCATTTTGCTGCCCGAAATTTCACTGGGATTGTGGCATAATTTCGGTGATGTGGACACGTTGGCCGAAAGCCGCCGCAAGCTGCATCATGCGTTCGATTGCGGCATCACCCACTTTGATTTGGCCAACAATTACGGTCCTTCGGCCGGCAGTGCGGAAGAAACCTTTGGGCAGATTATGAAACATTCCTTTGCTCCCTATCGCGACGAGCTGTTCATCTCGACCAAGGCCGGACACGACATGTGGCCCGGTCCGTACGGAACGTGGGGCTCCCGCAAGTCACTGATGGCCAGTCTGGACCAGAGCCTGCGACGCATGCATCTGGAGTATGTGGATATTTTCTATTCCCATCGGTACGATCCCGAAACGCCGCTCGAAGAGACCATGCAGGCTTTGGTTGATGTGGTCCGCCAGGGCAAGGCTCTCTATGTGGGCATATCCAAATATCCTCCCGAGGTGGCACAGCAGGCCTACGATTACCTCAAGGCTCATGATGTCCCCAGCCTGCTTTATCAGGGGCGGTACAATTTGCTGGACCGTTCTGTCGAAGAAAAGGGCCTGTTACAACAGGCCGAGGCCAACGGTACCGGTTTCATCGCTTTCTCTCCGTTGGCCCAGGGACTGTTGTCCGGGCGTTATCTGGACGGAATTCCTGAGGATTCACGTGTAGCACGCGGCGGTTTTCTCAAGGCCGAGGCGTTGACCGGCGAGGTGATGGGACGGGTGAGGGCCTTGAACGAAGTGGCCCGTCGCCGCGGACAGACGTTGCCCGAGATGGCACTGGCCTGGCTGCTGAAGGACCGCCTGGTAACGTCGGTCATCGTTGGTGTCAGTTCCGTCGCACAGCTGGACGACAACCTGGCAGCCTTGCGTTGTACGGACTTCAGTGAGGAAGAATTGGTCGAGATAGAAAATATAATAAGCAAATAAGAGGAACGGATCAAGAAAACCATATATCAAATGAATCATACAAAAATGACAGGAAAGGCCGCCCTGGTGGGGGAACAATATCTGGTGCCTTTCGTACTGATAATTTCGTTGTTTTTTCTGTGGGGCTTTGCCCATGCCATATTGGACGTACTAAACAAACATTTTCAGGAACTCCTGCACATCAACCGGTCTGTGTCGGCCTTGATACAGGCCATGATGTACATGGGCTATTTTGTCATGGCCATTCCGGCCGGATTGTTCATCAACCGTTTCGGCTATCGTCGGGGAGTGGTGTTCGGACTGGTGCTCTACGGCATCGGTTCGCTGCTTTTCATTCCCGGACAGGAATGGATGTCCTATCGCATGTTCCTCTTTGCTCTGTTTGTCATCGGTTGCGGATTGACGTTTCTGGAGACGGCCGCCAATCCCTATGCCACGGAGCTGGGGCCGCGTGAGACGGCTGCCAGTCGTCTGAACTTTGCCCAGTCTTTCAACGGCCTGGGGTGCATCTGCGCTCCCATTCTGACGGGGTTGCTGCTGTTTTCCGACGACGGCAGCAGCGGTTCGGGCAATGTCGCATTGCCTTACGCCTGTATGGGCATCGTGGTGTTGCTGGTGGCCATTGTCTTTTCCCGCGTCAAGTTGCCCGAGATAGAGCATGTCGATGAAGTCGATGCCGAGGGACATAAGGTCGGCCTGTGGAAGCATCCTCTTTTTGTTTTTGGTCTGGTTGCTTTGTTTGCCTACGAAATCGGTGAGATTTCCATCAACAGCTTCTTCATCAACTACGTGGTGGAGCAAGGTTGGATGAATGCGCGTGACGCTTCCTTCGTGTTGTCGTTCGGCGGACTGACGCTTTTCATGCTGGGGCGTTTTGCCGGCAGTTGGATCATGCGGCGTGTACGGGCCGAGAAGATGCTGTTCGTCTGCGCCACCGGTACGGTCATTACGACGGCGGTTGTTTTGCTCGATGTGGGTTATGTCTCCCTGGTTGCGTTGCTGTGCGGCTATGCGTTCGAGGCCATCATGTTTCCCACAATCTTCGCCCTTTCGTTACGGGGCTTGGGCAGTCACACCAAGCGTGCTTCCTCTTTCCTGATGATGTCTCCGGTAGGTGGTGTGGTAGGTCCGCTGCTCATGGGGCTTGTGGCCGATCATTCTTCGATGGTCCTGTCTTTTTCCGTCCCGTTGGCAGCCTATGTGGTCGTATGGCTGTATGCCCGTCGACTTGTTACCTCCCGCACAGCCTCCTGAAGTCGCAGTATTCGCAGGTCCGCGTTTGTTCCGTCTGGCTGAAGGGCACCTTCGGGTCGAATATCTCCTGTAGCAGCGTCTGAAGCCGTTCGCGGAACTCGTCCTCGTACAGGGCGAAGTTGGTCACCGGCAGCTTGGGTTGTCGGGCCGCTCCCATCTCGATGACGGGTGAGTACGTGTCCTGTGCCGCGCGGTGGATGTAGAGCAGGGCAGGGGCCACCTTCTTCGGCTGCTGGCGGCACATCATGGCCGCATACAGGAAGGTCTGGAAAATGTAGTTGGGCCTTCCTTCCGCCGGGGTGAACAGTTGCCCGATGTCTTCCGGTGTCTTGGGCTGTCCTCCCGTCTTGTAGTCCACGATGCGCAGGGTGTCGTCCTTGCTGTCCATGCGGTCGATGGTACCCCCTATCTGCATCGTCAGTCTGCCTTCCGGCGTATCCACGTCCAGGGCTTCCCTCACCTCCTGTTCCATGCCTTCCATGCAGAAGGGGGCATAGTGCAGGTCGTTGCGCAGCAGCTGGCGCAGGTACGAGCCGATGACCTTTGCGTGTATCAGCTGCGTCCCGTTGTATTCCGGTTGCTCGTCCTCCTTCACGTGGAAGAATTCCTCCTTGAAGGCCCGGTCCACGTATCCCTGCAGCTTCACCTCGTTCTTCAGCAGCCGCTCCAGGTCCTCCTTGCGCACTTCCTTCCCGTGTTCCGTCAGGTCGGTGTACACCAGTTCCGCCGATCGGTGGAAGATGGTGCCGAACAGGGCCGAGTCAATCTCCGCCGTCACCTCGTCGGGCAGCTTCAGGCCCGCCACGTAGCGGTAGTAGAAGCGCAGGCGGCAGTCCAGGTAGGCATTCAGGGCCGAGGGCGAGAAGAAGGCCTTCGGATGCCGGCCGATGTCGTATTTCCGGCACATCCGCTCCACCGTCTCCGGTGTCTTCTCCACGCAGATGGTCCGTTCCGTCTGGGGCGACTGTCCGGCCTCCAGATACTCCAGCCGGATGTCGTGCGGCCATTCCACCAGAAACTGCAGCATGAAGCGCGACATCTCTCCCCGGTTCAGCCCGTCGGTCGAGGTGTTGTACATCAGTGTCACGTTCTCCGCCCGCTGCATCAGGCGGTAGAAGTAGTAGGCATACACCGCGTTCTTGTGCTCGATGGTCGTCATCCCGAACGCCTTGCGCAGGTTGTAGGGGATGAACGACGACTCTCCTCCCGCCTTGGGCAGCTGCCCCTCGTTGAGCGACATCACTATCAGGTTCCTGAAGTCCAGGTTTCTCGTCTCCAGCACGCCCATCACCTGCATGCCGATGGCCGGTTCGCCGTGGAAGGGGATGTTGGCCGCCGTCAGCAGGCGGTTCATCAGCCGCTTCAGCGTGTCCGTCCGTATGCCTGCCAGTTCGCCTGTTTCCATCAGGTTCAGCAATCGGTTCACCAGCGTATATCCCTTGAACAGCGACTCCCGGTACAGCTGCCCGAAGATGTCCTTTTCGTCCTCTTCCTGCGGTTTCCGGTACAGGACCGACACATCCTTGATGCGTTCCGTCAGCCAGGCGCACAGGGCTTCTATGCCGTTCTGCGGGGTGAATACCTGCTCCAGGAAGGCGTCCGCCTTCAGTTCCGAGGGTAGGGGATAGAAGCGGTTGTCCTGCGTCAGCCTCCGTTCCAGCCGTTCCGCTTCGGCCGACAGCTGCCTCACGTACGGATGTTTCAGCACGGCCGTCACCGCCTCGTAGGTATAGCGTCCGCTGTCCGCCCGGTATCCGTCCGTCTGCAGTTCCGTCAGGGCGTTGATGTAGCTGTACACCGGTGTCTGTGCCAGCGGGAATCCCATGGTGATGTTCACGTCCTTCACCTCTTCGGGCAGGGTGTGCAGCACCGGCACCAGCAGGGCCTCGTTGCACAGCACCACGGCGTTCTCCTTCTGTCGGGCTCCTTCCGGCAGGTCCAGCTCTTCCATCCAGCGGGGCAGGAAGCGGGCCTGTGCGTTCTCCGTCGGTGCCGAGAGGAAGCGGATCCGCTTGGGCCGGCTCATCACGTCCAGGCAGCTCTCCGGCAGCTGGTTGGGAAACAGCTTCAGGTTGCGCAGGATGAATTCCCCCGCCTCGTGCCGGTAGGGCGGGTCAGCTTCGGCCGGACGCCGGGTGTAGAACACGTCGTAGTCCCAGTAGAACCACGCCTTTCCGGCTTCCTGCAGCCGTTGGAAGAAGGCCTGCTCCACGCGGTTCAGCACGTTGAAGCCCACGAACACATACCGGTCATACGCCAGCCGGTCCGTGTCCAGCTCCTCCATCACCCGGCGGTACATCATGCCCTCGTAGGCGATGCCCAGTTCCTCCAGCCGGCTGCGGTAGTGGCGGTAGATGTCGCCCAGCTTGTCCCACAGGCTGATGAAGCGTTCCTTCAGCTCCGTCCGCCGTTCGATGGAGAAGTTCTCGAAGAACTCCCGTATCGCCTCCTCCTGTTCCGGTTCCAGGTAGTCGGGTATGTCCAGGATGTTCTTCAGGTCCTGCAGGTTGCTGAAGAGCCGGTCCGCGTCCACCAGGTTCTTGTCCACGTCGTCAAAGTCGCTGATCAGCAGTTCGCCCCAGAAGTAGAAGTCGTCCAGCGTCTCCTCGCTCTTCGTCTCCTCGCGGAACACCCGGTACAGCTCGCACACCAGCCGGATGGGGTCTCCCGCCTTCCACGGCGACAGCTGCCTGAACAGGTCGCTGATGCTCACGTACGCAGGCGACCACAGCGGCCGGTCGCTCTGTGCCGCCAGCTGTTCGTTGAAGAACAGGCTCGCGCGTTTGTTGGGGAATACCACCACCGTACGGCTCAGGTCGTTTCCCACCTTCTTATATAAATCCTGTGCTACCAGTTGCAGAAATGTTTCCATTGATGAATTGAGAATTGAAAATTGAAAATGGAGAATTGAGAATTAATATCTGATATTTGATATTTGATATTTGATATTTAATATTTGATATTTAATATTTGATATTTAAACCTTCTCTATCTTTCCCTCCGTCACATACCACAGATATCCTTCCATCTGTTTCGGGTCATACCCCATGCGCGTCAGCAGCTGCATGTAGTCCTTCACCTGCCGGATGTACTGTTTGCTGGGCTTGCCGAACTTGAAGTCCACCACCACCAGCCGTCCGTCCTTCATCATCACGCGGTCCGGACGCCGGTTCCTCAGCTCCCCGTTCTCCGTCCAGATGATGTCACATTCGTTGAACAGCCGCCACGTCCCGTCGTACCACTCCTTCACCTGCGGCAGTTCGAAGGCCCGTTGCGTCAGTGCCCGTATTTCCTCCTCCGTCTCTTGTCGTCCTATCACCCCCTCGAACACCAGGCGGCTGATGGCCTCGTCGATGTCCGCTTCCGTGCGGATGGCCGAGAACAGCGTGTGCAGCAGCCGTCCGCGGTCGATGAACCGTTGTTCCGATTCCTCCTCGTCCACGCCTGCGATGAAGTCCGCCGAGCGGTTGGACTGTCTGAACTCCACCTCGTGCTTCAGGCTCTCCATCACCACCGGCCGCTTCGTGGCCTTCCGGGCCAGCCGGTTCGTCACCTCCCGTTCCGCCTTCTCTTCCGAGGCACACAGCTCGCCCCGTTCGTAGCGTCCCGCATCCTCGTCCCAGGTCCCGTGTCCTCCGGCTGCCAGGCGGGGCAGGGCATAGCCCAGCAGTTCCGCCATCGTTCCCCGCTGGTCCTTCCGGCTCCACACCAGCAGGTTCTTTCCCGCTCGCGTAAAGGCCACGTACAGCAGGTTCAGGTTGTCCACCCACAGCTGCAGCCGTTCCTCCAGGTAGTCCTCCCGGTACACCGATTCCGCCATCGCCGGCGAGTAGTTCACCGGCACCAGTCCCAGCCGGTTGTACGGTCCCTCCTTCGGCGAGCACCACACCAGCTGGCTGTTCGTCTCGTTCTCCGTCTTCCAGTCGCAGAAGGGGATCAGCACCGTGTGGAACTCCAGTCCCTTCGACTTGTGGATGGACAGGATGCGGATTCCCTCCAGCTCCCCGCTCGGGATGGTCTTCATGCACAGTGTCTCGTCCCAGTAGTGCAGAAATCCGTCCAGGTCCGACGAGTGGCTCTGCAGGTAGTCCGTCACCGCGTCAAAGAAGGCAAACAGGTACGCGTCCTGCTTCTCCAGCCTCTTCATCTCCAGCAGCCCGAACAGCTCCTCCAGCAGTTCGTACAGCGGCATCAGCCTCAGTTCCTCGCGGCGGGTGGCCAGCTCCCCGGGCAGGTAGTCTGTCAGCCGTTCCGCCGTCAGGTAGTCCGGGCTTTCCGCGATTCCCTTCACCCCCGTCCGGTAGTTCATCACCAGGGCGGCCAGGGCCACGCTGTCCGTCTCGTCCGTCAGGTAGCGCAGGGCGTCCACCAGCATGCACACCGCCTGCGAGGCATCCAGCCTGAACGCCTCGTCCGACACCACCGGCACCTTCAGCTCCCGGTCAAAGTAGTCCGCTATCGTGGCGATGTTCCGGTTCTTGCGCACCAGGATGGCCAGGTCGTTCATCTTCACCCCTCCGGCCAGCAGCTCCTTCACCGCTTCGCCCAGTGTCTCCAGCGTCACCGCCGCATAGTCGTTCTCCTCGTCCGGTTCCAGGAAGTCCACGCGCACGTAGCCCCTGGCCGTCTCCTTGGGCGACTCCTGTGCCACGTCGCTGTAGGCCACCTTCAGTTCCGTGCATTCCGTCTGCAGTTCCTCCAGGTGCTTGCCGTTCAGGTACTCCACCGCCTCCTTGAACACCCGGTTGTTGAAGTCTATCACGTTCGTCTCGCTCCGTCGGTTCACCTTCAGCGTTTCCAGTCGGATGGGGAAGTGGTCCAGCTTCCGGTCCAGCCCGTTCAGGATGCGCCAGTCGCCGTTTCTCCAGCGGTAGATGGACTGCTTCACGTCGCCCACGATCAGGCTGTCCTCGCCCTGAGCCAGTCCTTCCAGCAACAGCAGGCGGAAGTTGTCCCATTGCATGCGGCTCGTGTCCTGGAACTCGTCAATCATCACGTTGCGGATGGTCGTACCAATCTTTTCGAAGACGAACGACGGGTCCCCCTCCTTCACCAGCCGGTGCAGCAGGGCGTTCGTGTCCGACAGCAGGAAGCGGTTCTGTTCCCGGTTCAGCGTCTTCACCTCCTCGTCTATGTGGTTCAGCAGTTGCAGCTTGTTCAGGTGCTGCCGTGTCAGGCGGCAGCTGTTCACCGTCCGGTTCCGTTGCGGTCTCAGGCGTTCCGCCTCCTGCAGCAGCGGCATCAGGTTCCTTTCCGCCAGGTCCGTAATCTCCTTCCGCTGCTTCGACGTCTTCGCGCTCCAGTTGTCCGCGCTGGCCAGGCATCCCTTCAGGGTGGCGTTCACCACGTCCTTGTCCGTCAGCTTTCCGTCCTTCAGTTTGCGGAAGTAGCTCCCGATGCCCCGGGCTCCCCCCTTCAGGTCCTCCGGCACCAGTCCGTGTCCCTCCAGTTCCCCTTCAAACTGTTCACTGAACGCCTTCATCTGCTCCAGCGCCTCCGTTTCCAGTTCCTTCAGCGCCTCCTTGTACAGCTTCATCATCTGCGGTTCGCCCAGGCATTCCCTCAGGCGGTCCCCCTTCTCCAGGTAGCTCTCGTCGAAGATGTTCCGTCCGAAGCTCTTGATTTCGTCCGACACGTTCCAGCGCTTGTCGTCGGCGATGCGTTCGTTGATGTAGTCCAGCAGCCAGCCCATCACCGGTGCGTCCGGCGTCAGCTTCTCGATGAGGCTGTCCACCGCCTCGTCCAGCACCTCCGCGTTGTTCAGTTCGATGTTCAGGTTCGGGCTCAGCTCCAGTTCGCGTGCCAGGTTCCTCATCACCGACTGGAAGAACGAGTCGATCGTCTCCACCCGGAAGCGGCTGTAGTCGTGCAGCATGTACAGCAGGGCCGTTCCCGCCCTCCGTCTCAGTTCCTCGGTGGGGATGCGGTCCTTCAGGTCCTCGCGGATGCGGTTCAGGTACGCTTCCGAGTCCCGGTCGCCCTTCCAGATGCCGTACAGCTGTTGCACGATGCGTTCCTTCATCTCCCCCGTCGCCTTGTTGGTGAAGGTCACGGCCAGGATCTGCCGGTACGCCCTCGGGTTGGCGATGAGGTGTTTGATGTATTCCACGGCCAGGGTGAACGTCTTTCCCGATCCGGCCGATGCTTTGTAGACAAGTAGTTCCATAGTCAGTCTTCAGATGGATGATACGCAAAGGTACGAAGAAGGCACGGATTACGCGCCTTTTCCGTCCGGAAAAATCCTTTTCCTTCCGGTCGTGCGTGTCATCCGTGCCTTGAATATTCAGCTGGGTCCGTCTCTTGCAGGACCCTTCGGGCGTTGTCAGCGTTCCGCTCTCATCGGGTTGTGCAGGAAGTCTTCGTACGCCAGCCTGATGCCCTCGTCCAGGCTCGTCTTGGCTTCCCATCCCATGGCCTTCGCCTTGCTTACGTCCAGCAGCTTGCGCGGCGTGCCGTTCGGTCGGGTGGGGTCCCACAGGATTTCCCCTTCGTAGCCGATGATCTTCGCCACCTTCTCCGTCAGCTCCTTGATGGTCAGCTCCTTGCCTGTACCCGCGTTCACCGTCTCGTTGCCGCTGTAGTGGTTCATCAGGAACACGCACAGGTTCGCCAGGTCGTCCACGTACAGGAATTCCCGCAGCGGACTTCCGTCGCCCCAGCACGTCACCTGCTTCAGTCCCTGCACCTTCGCCTCGTGGAAGCGTCGTATCAGGGCCGGCAGCACGTGGCTGTGTTCCGGGTGATAGTTGTCGTTCGGTCCGTACAGGTTCGTCGGCATCACGCTGATGTAGTCAGTCCCGTACTGCCGGTTCAGGAACTCACAGTATTTCAGTCCGCTGATTTTCGCCAGCGCATACGCCTCGTTCGTCTTCTCCAGTTCCGACGTCAGCAGGCAGCTCTCCTTCATCGGTTGCGGAGCCATGCGCGGATAGATGCACGACGAGCCCAGGAATTCCAGCTTCTTGCATCCGTTCTGCCAGGCCGAGTGTATCACGTTCATCTCCAGTATCATGTTCTCGTACATGAAGTCTGCCAGCGCCTCCTGGTTGGCCACGATGCCACCCACTTTGGCCGCTGCCAGGAACACATATTCCGGCCGTTCCTCCGCGAAAAACTTCTCCACCTGGTCCTGTCGCGTCAGGTCCAGTTCCTTGTGCGTGCGTGTCACGATGTTCGTATATCCCTGCCGTTGCAGTTCCCTTACGATGGCCGATCCCACCATTCCCCGGTGTCCGGCCACATATATTTTTGCGTTCTTTTCCATTTTATTTGTTTACCACAGATTACACAGAGTTTCACAGATTAGAATTGAATATCAATACCTCATATCTGATATTTGAAATCTGATATTTAATATTTAATATTTAATATTTGAAATCTGATATTTGATATTTGAAATCTGATATTTATTTCACGATTCCCTTCTCCAGATACTCCGCCAGGTTCGTCCGCATCACGCTGGCCACATGGTCCGCCGCCACCTTCTGCATGTCGTGTGCCACCATGATGCGTACCAGCTCCTCGAACGACGTCGACTGCGGATTCCATCCCAGCTTCTCCTTCGCTTTCGTCGGGTCACCCCACAGGTTCACCACGTCCGTCGGGCGGTAGAAGTCCTTGCTCACCTCCACCAGACACTTGCCCGTGGCCTTGTCGTAGCCCTTCTCGTCGATGCCCTCGCCCTGGAATTCCAGTTCGATGCCCGCATGCTTGAAGGCCAGGTAGCAGAACTCCCGTACCGAGTGCTGCACGCCCGTCGCAATCACGAAGTCCTCCGGCTTCTCCTGTTGCAGGATCAGCCACATGCACTCCACGTAGTCCTTCGCATAGCCCCAGTCGCGCAGCGAGTCCAGGTTGCCCAGGTACAGCTTGTCCTGCTTGCCCTGTGCGATGCGTGCCGCTGCCAGCGTTATCTTGCGTGTCACGAAGGTCTCTCCGCGCCGTTCACTCTCGTGGTTGAACAGGATGCCCGAGCAGCAGTACATGTTGTACGCCTCGCGGTATTCCTTCACAATCCAGTACCCGTACAGCTTCGCCACCGCATAGGGCGAGTAGGGGTGGAACGGTGTCAGCTCGTTCTGCGGCACCTCCTCCACCTTCCCGTACAGCTCCGAGGTCGAAGCCTGGTAGATGCGGCACGTGTCCGTCAGTCCGCAGAGTCTCACGGCCTCCAGCACGCGCAGCACGCCCGTCGCGTCCACGTTTGCCGTAAACTCCGGCGAGTCGAAGCTCACCTGCACATGGCTCTGTGCTGCCAGGTTGTACACCTCCGTCGGTCTCACTTCGCTCATCACCTGTAGCATGCTCATCGAGTCCGTCAGGTCCGCGTAGTGCAGGTGGAAGTTCGGCAGTCCCTCCAGGTGCGCGATGCGTTCGCGGTAGTCCACCGACGAGCGTCGGATGGTGCCGTGTACGTCATATCCCTTGTTCAGTAAGAATTCAGCCAGGAACGATCCGTCCTGTCCTGTGATGCCCGTAATCAGGGCTACGTTTCTCTTTTCCATATTTTTGTGTATTGTTAGTCTGTACTTATCTGTACTGAAATTTCTTTTTCTTTACGTCAGGCTTCCCGCTTATCTTCGGGTTCCCTGCTCTTTGCGGGCGCAAAGGTAATGAAAAAACAAGGAAACAAACAAACTTTTCCCTGCTGTTTTCAGCACAGATTGTTTTTCTTGATGTTTGTCACGTTGCGATATGGAATGGGGGGAACTCTTTCCCCCCCACACATTTGCCTTCCGCCGGACGCACCGTGGTGCGTCCCTACAGGCATAAAACCCATATGGTCTTCTTGTATTATATCAGTCCGAAACGTTTCAATAATTTGGGTGAAGCGTCTTCATAGTCAGCAACGGCAGTTTTGATGTACGACAAATCGTCCGCTTGAATACACCCTTTCAGGCTGTCCTTGCCAAACAGTTCTGAAAATCTTTTATGAGATATGATTTTCAAATCAGAACAATCCACAAAACGATTGATTCCTCCGAGGAAGGTGTATTTTTTTGCAGACAAAGGGTAGTGCATATTCTTGCGTTTCTCCGGTAAGTGTGGATTGATTTGGGTATCAATTAAGACAAAACCGATGGCGTTCCCTTCAGAATCATGTCCTATGACTATAAAATATTTATTTCGGCCGTCGTCGCCGCTATTTTTCCCTTTTACGTTTTCCTCATCTCCCAGATGCATTCGGAATACATCACCTTCTGAAAGAGAGGACGTGACAAGCTGTTCCTTTTGTTTTCCTGATAGTCTGTCAGCAATACTTCCCATCATCAGCCAAATACTTGTCCAACTTCTCCTGTTCGGCAATGTATGACGCAAAACCGTCTTCTGCACCGCCGGCTTTCGCTATCGAAAGACTTTTCATGGGCGAGGCATGTTTATAGTTCCAAGCTTCTTTCCATGCCTCGTCATGAGACTCCTCGGATAATTGCTTGGCATCTTTATTTTGATTTTCAGAAATGGACTTGTCCAGTGAAGCGATAGCCGCGCGGCTCAATTCATCCATATCAGGTTCTTCCAGTGCACGGACTATATAGTAACGACATTCTCCACCCGCGGGAGCCAATGCAGACGAAATCAGTTTCAATGCGCTTGCATCCGTACATCCACTGATGCCTGTGGCCACCTTTACTGCATCATAAAGGAATGAAGGCACAGGTCCACGTTCCATGGCACAGAAAGTATCAGCCACCAAATGTTTTCCATATGCGGCGTAATGACTCCTTTCGGCAAAGTACAGGATTTTGAACAAATGGATAAAGTCCAGTTCCCCTCCGCATTGCTTCAGAATATACAATGTGACAGCTTTCAGTTTTAATATTTCATCTCGGGTCATCTGCCTTATTATGTTTTTAGATTCTTCTGCAAAGAAAGCAATTTTTTCTTAGAAAACAAAATTCCCCCGCACCGTGGCAGGCATGAGATCCTTCACTGCGTTCAGGATGACAGTTGAAAGTTAAATTAGCGGTTAACGGTGAGCGGTTAGTGGTTAGTATCATTAACCATTAACCATTAATCATTTACCATTCACCATTAACCATTAATATTTAATATTTGATATTTCATATTTGATTTTCAGTCTCTCTGGAACAAATCCCTCGTATACACCTTCTCCCTCACATCATCCAGGCAGGCATCGTAGCGGTTCGCGATGATGGCGTGCGACTGCCGCTTGAAGGCCTCCAGGTCGTTCACCACCAGCGAGCCGAAGAACGTCGTTCCGTCCTCCAGCGTCGGTTCGTAGATGATTACCGTCGCCCCCTTCGCCTTGATGCGCTTCATCACCCCCTGTATCGAGCTTTGGCGGAAGTTGTCGCTGTTCGATTTCATCGTCAGTCGGAACACACCGATGGTACACGGCTGTTCCTTGTTGGCGTTCCATTGCGAGTTGGCCGTATAATATCCTGCCTTGTTCAACACCTGCTCCGCGATGAAGTCCTTGCGCGTGCGGTTGCTCTCCACGATGGCGTGAATCAGGTTCTCCGGCACGTCCTGGTAGTTGGCCAGCAGCTGCTTCGTGTCCTTGGGCAGGCAGTATCCCCCGTATCCGAAGCTCGGGTTGTTGTAGTGCGTCCCGATGCGCGGGTCCAGGCAGATGCCGTCGATGATGGCTTTCGTGTCCAGTCCCTTCACCTCCGCATACGTGTCCAGCTCGTTGAAGTAGCTCACGCGCAGCGCCAGGTACGTGTTTGCGAAGAGCTTCACCGCCTCCGCCTCCTTCATCCCCATGAAGAGCGTCGGGATGTTCTCCTTGATGGCCCCCTCCTGCAGCAGCGCCGCAAACTCCCGTGCCTTCTCCTCCAGGTGCTCCCCGGCAACGGTGCGGATGGCCTCGTTCTCCTTTCCGAAGCGTCCGTCGTCCATCATCTTCGGATAACCCACGATGATGCGGCTCGGGTACAGGTTGTCATACAGCGCCTTGCTCTCCCGCAGGAATTCCGGCGAGAACAGCAGGTTCAGCCGCTTCCCTTGCAGGGCCGGTTTCTCCTTGAACACCTGCGCATACTTCACGTACAGGCTCCGGCAGTATCCCACCGGTATCGTGCTCTTGATCACCATCGTCGCGTCCGGGTTCACCTCCAGCACCAGGTCTATCACCTCCTCCACGTGGCTCGTGTCGAAGTAGTTCTTCACCGGGTCATAGTTCGTCGGTGCCGCTATCACCACGAAGTCCGCGTCGCCGTACGCCTTCCGTCCGTCCAGTGTCGCCGTCAGGTTCAGTTCCTTTTCCGCCAGATACTTCTCGATGTACTCGTCCTGTATCGGGCTGATGCGCCGGTTTATCTTCTCCACCTTTTCGGGGATCACGTCCACCGCTGTCACGGGGTGATGCTGTGCCAGCAGCGTTGCTATTGACAGTCCCACGTAGCCCGTTCCGGCTACTGCAATCTTATAGTCCTTCATATCCTTATGCGTTTAGTTTCTCCTTTAAAATGTTCCAAATAAATAATGAATTTCCGATAATATATCGTTTCCACATCCTCCGTGGTTCCTTCATCAGCCGGTACAGCCATTCCAGGCTATGCTCCTGCCACCACAGCGGCGCCCGTTCCATCGTCCCTGCGAAGAAGTCAAACACCGCCCCGATGGTTCCGCAGTGGCAGTGGATGTCCAGCTCCTTCCAGTGGCTGTACACCCATTTCTCCTGCTTCGGTGCCGTCATCCCTATCCACAGCAAGTCCGGTTGTGCGTGGTTGATGGCGTCCACGATGGCCCGGTTCTCCTCCTCGCTGAATGCCGGCTTGTAGGGTGGCGAGTACGTCTCGATGCGGATGTTCGGATACACCTTTGCCGCCTTCTCCCGTATCAGGGCCAACACCTTCTCGCTGCTCCCCATGAAGAAGCACGTGCCCCCTCGCCGGTTCAGCCTTTCCATTTCGTATGTGAAGAGGTCCCATCCCGCGATGCGTTCCTGTGGTTGGCATTTCGCCTTCAGCCAGCGGCACGCCATCACGATGCTCGCCCCGTCCGGTATTAGCGCATCCCCCTTCATCAGCGCTTCCGCAAACAGCGGGTCTTTCTGTGCTGTGTTGTACGAGTGCGCGTTGATGGTGTTGATGAGGAGCTTGCCTTCCGGCAGACGTTCCAGTTCCTGGTGGCTGGTGATAAGCTGTATTGTTTTTAGTCTCAATTTTATATTATCCACGATTTATATCTTATATTTGATATTTTATATTTAAGTTCCCTGTGTGAGGTTAGTATCTGTTTCAGTCTGGCTAAGTAGAATGTATTTTTATCCTATGCTGTGAGCAGTAGGCTGGGTGAGAATATTCAAAAGACATTTCAACATGTCATTAAGATTATGATTTTGTGCGGGAATTAATAAGTTGTTCTTTGGTAAACTTTGAATGCTTAGGATATAAAGTCTTTTCGTGTTCTAATATTTTTCTATAGTAAATCTGTATTTTAGAACTTTAACAGGCGTCCTTTCAATTTATATAATTATATTCATAAACGTAAGTACGTTATTTTACGTTAGAGAATAATATATTTTTTTGATTGTATCGTTTATATTATTTATAGAGAATGTTGTTTTTGCTAATTCTGAGCTATTCCTTATAATATCATTCCTTAATTGTGTATTTGTTATCAATTTATCAATTTGATAAGAAAGCGATTTGTAATCTCCAGGTTGAAATAATAATATATTTTCCCCGTTTTTGGCAATGTCTGGTATTCCACCAACGGGTGTTGTTATGACGGGTAAACTATATGCCCATGCATCTAATACAGACATTGGAAAACCTTCTGCGTAACTTGGTAAACAAAATATGGATGCTTCCTTAAAAGCTGTGTCTTTGTCTACTCCATTTACCCAACCTAGAAAAATAATTTGTTTTTCAATACCCAAATCTATAGCTGTTTTTCTGCCTTTTTCTATTTCTCCATTACCTGCGAATATTATCTTCCAGTCTGGAAACTTATTAGCTATTAAGCCAAATGCTTTTATTAGATCTACATATCCTTTGCGTGCATTGATTGTGCCGGCATAAAGTATATGTTTTTTCTTATTGTATTGTATGTCAGATATTTCAGTTGTGCAAGGGTTGTATATTACCTTAATTTTATCACTCAGGTGGAAGTCATTGTTTATACATTCTTTCCAAAAATTAGAGAGTACTATAACTATATCCGCTTTATTAAAGAGGTAACGATATACTTCTTTATATTTACTTTTGATAGTTGTTTCTGTTGAAAAGGCATGAAAATGGATAATGGTTTTTTTTCTGTAAAGTTTAGCGAACCACATAAATATGCATTTTCTTATTGCAGAAGGAGGCTCACTAGTGTGAATGTGGATAATGTCATAAAATGGTAGCAATAATAAGTATGTTGTTAATCCTTTTATTAGGTAAAATAGTTTCCAAAGCATACCTTTATCAATATGGGTTTCTATCCATTTACAATGGAATTCTTTCCATTGAGCTCCTTGTTGATGTGCTTTAATAACAGAAGTTATTCCACCTCTTGTTTTATGTGAGGTGGCTACTACTAAAACTTTAGTCATATTTATTTTTTGAATCTGATGATTTTTGCAGGAACGCCTCCTACTATAGCATTGTCTGGAATATTGTGTGTTACAACAGCGTTTGCTCCGATAGTAACATTATTACCTATTTTAACATTCCCGAAAATCTTAACTCCTAATCCAAAATAGCAATTGTCACCTACAATAACTTCTTTATTATCATCTTCTTCATATTTATTCCCAAATACTACACCTGGCAAAACTGTACAGTTCTTTCCTATTCGACAACTTGGTTTAATATGGATAAAATCTCCTGTGTGATATATTCTAAATCCAGGTCCTACTGTATTTGGATACACAGTGAAACGGAGTTTAAACCCCAGATGTTTGTATTTAAACCAGTGATAAAGAAATAATAATTTTGAAGATTTTGTATTCTTATAATATTCTATATATCTTAGATGTCTAATATATTTGTAAATATACCATGCTTCATTATGAAGAATCCAATCTTTTAAATTTGGTTTCTTGTTGTTGAAACGTATCAAATCTCTGTGTAGATATTCTTTCAAATCTTGGCGATTCTTTATCATACTGCTTACAGGTTATTTTTGATATTTCTAATTTTAACCAAGTAATATGGTATCAAATAGTTGTTATGCCGTATAGCATATGAAAATATTCCATGGCATAATGATTCTTTTTTAAATGGATATGTTTCCCAAATTTGTTCCCAAATTTTATCTTTGCAAATTGATGTGTAAATGTATTTTTTTTCTTTTGAAGATATGGCTGAAGAAATTATTTTTGATATATAATTACGAGTATAGCCTATTAACATCCTTTGAACTCGGAGGGGATAATCGCCTTCGATGTTGTAATTCAGACACTGATTTAATATATGAAAATATAAATTTTTGAATAAGATGAACTTGTTTTTATTTATAGTTTGTGATATTGAAAGCTGGTTAATCCTATAGTAGTAAAAAGCTTGTGGTAAAATACAAACTTTATTACTATTGGCAAGTATGTCTATATTAAATATTAAATCTTCAGAAGGTAACAACCGTTCGGAAACGAATCTAATATGTTTTTCTTCAATTAGATTTCTATCATACAAGACTGTTTTAGCAGATACTTGAATAGGACGTTCTTCCTTTATATTAGGGGCGGATGCAATTAAGTCTTTTAATAAAGAATGAATTTCTGTCTTTTGACTTAGAAGCTTGAATTCTTTATAATGTGGTAGCGTGTTTAATACTTGGCCTTCTGTATTGACGCGTTTAATCGCACTGAAAACGACATTACAATTATATACTTTAGCGGCGTCATAGAGAGATTGGTACATATGTGAGTCAATATAGTCATCAGAATCACAAAATGCTATGTACTCACCTTTAGCGTTCTCTATGCCTGTATTGCAGGCCATTCCTAATCCTTCATTGATTTTTTTGTGAACAACTTTAATATTATGATATTTTTGTGAGTATTTGTCGCATATTTTTGGTGAATTATCTGTGGAACAGTCATCGATCAAAATAATTTCAATATTAGGATATGTTTGATAGAGTAACGATTGTATACATTCATCTAAAAATGTTTCCACATTGTAAACAGGTACAATAACTGAAATTAGCGATTCCATAATATCATATATTCCAAATAAATTTATGTGATGGCGATAGTAAAATGAACCTTCCGAAATATAGAAGCAAATACATAAAAATACAGTAAATACAGATTTTACAATATTTGATATGTTTTTTGCTAATCAAACGTTTATTGTGAAAAAACATATATAACGCATAACCTAATGGGATAAAATAAAATTGAATAATTGATTCTGCTATACGCCTTAGAATTTCAAAATGAAAAAATAAGCGTAATAATAATATGCCGATAACAATATTGTTATATATGTATATTAAGTTCCTATTTTTGATGAATTTATTGTTTATGCAAATATAACATAAATAGATAATTGAGATATGAAAAATTGAAGTGAGTATTAATGTCAAATCACTTTGTTCGTATTCAGCATTATATGCTTCTTGGCTAAACCATGAATCTGATGTTTCTATATAACTTTGATATTTGTTGTCTAACGATATTGAAGATGTAATGTTTTCTATTATGGGAAATGCAAATTGATTGAATAGTTCTGCGGATATGGTAAAAGCGATGTAAAAAGGAATAGTGAACTTCCATGGCAACATTAGGGGAGTTACATAGTTTGTTATTATATATGAAAGGATGAAAATGAATGCAATGATAACATTCCCATTATGAATGCTAAAGGCAATCAATAGCATGCATATTGTATGATAGTATTTCTTTTTCTGTAAGAAATAAAGTGATAAAAAAATAAAACTTATCGAAAGAGATTGTCTAATTGTGGAAGTCTCAAGGATTATAGTTGCTGGCAAAAATAGGGCCAGCATGTATTTGTTAAATTTATATCCTTTGATATATTTGAATCCAGCAACAATAAAAACTAAGCTATAGATTATGTAGACACCTGCATAATTTAATCCGAGCTGTTTTAATGTTTGATTGATTAGCTTAAAACCTATCTCTTCATTTGAATATGCATTGGGGTGTTCTATTCTGTATTTATACCATAAATAATCATTTCCCCATCCGTATCGGCAGCCTAATACTATGCTATACGTTATTATGAGAATAAAGGTTATATTCCAAAAATGTTTATTTATTAATTTCTGGTTAAATTTAGTAACTCCAGCAAATAAGGAGAATAATATTCCAAACAAAATTATATGGTCAATATTAGACATCGTTTTCTAATTTTGATGCATTAGATTTTGGGCATATTTTAATAATTTTTTAGCTGAGTATTTTATAGAAGTTGTTTCTTTGTTTATTGACAATAGCAGTCTTTTATTATTGCTCGCTTGGATTATGTGATTGATTTTATTTTGAATTTCTTGAACGTTTGTGGTATCATTAATGATATCTTCTTCATTTAGATTTGAAATTATATCTTTAGCTCCAACATTCTTAGATATTAGGTGGGTTCTATCAATTCCATTTTTTATTTCTTGCATAAGGCAGCAGAACCCTT
>ERZ780212.117-NODE-117-length-85083-cov-19.256504_pt1 | contig 85083 bp, 68 predicted proteins | sample MGYA00511364_ERZ780212 | MGnify/ENA primary metagenome ERZ780212 (study PRJEB29588, sample SAMEA2147991) | human gut metagenome | biome: human gut; feature: human-associated habitat; material: faeces | place: Denmark | collected 2008/2010 ... | reverse complement strand
AAAAATGCTTAAATAGGTAAAAGTGTGTGTACCTAAAAGCATAAAGCTTAAGTAAATAATAAAACCGACTTTAATAAAATTACTTAAGAGGCAAATAAAATTTGCAAAAGTAAAGACAAATTTTAATAATTAAATTAAGTGTGTGTAGTAGAGCAATAGAAATAAGTTTTATTGCTCTACTTTTTTATATAAAGAAATAAGGAATAAGTAGAAAAAATTTAAATTAAAAAGTGAAAATATTAGATCAAAAATAAAATGTTATAAAAATGTAAATAAAGTATGCAAAAAAGACTATGCGTAAAAGGTACAGACTTTTTTGATAGAAACCAGTATTTACAAAAATAAAAAATTTTATTAGTATAAAATTAATTGTAAGAGAAATTTTGCAAATTAAAGTCGGTTTAGTTAATTGAATAAAGAAACAGTAAAGCGGGGTTAAAGGAATGCAAAAAATAGTAGACCGTGTAAGCCTTGGCGCTGTACACACACACACACACACACACACACACACACACATGCACGTTTAGAAAAATAAGGAGAGTAGCAAATTCAGCTACTCTATGTAGCGTGGCAAACAGGTTATTTATAGTGCTAATAAAAAATAAGGTGCTAGAAATAGCCTGCTTTTTGCGTTTAAAAAAATTATTCTATACCAAATTTAAAGTAGTAAATAATACAGAAAAAGTAGGAGGTGTAGAATAATGAATATATTAAAAAAGGCTAAAAATAGAATAAGCAATTCAAAAATAGTAAAAAATCCAATATTTTTGAGTATTGGCTTAATAGTAGTAATTATATTAATAGCGTTAATATATTTTATATTTTTAAAATATAGTCCAATAATGAATTTTAAATATGGTGGCTATGCAATAAGTGGAAAAGATATAACTAAGAACTTATTGGGTTCATCTGAAGATTCAACAACTAATAAAAATATAGAATTAACAAAAATAGAAGAGCAAGGAACAATATTTAAGAAACTAAATGATTACTTTGTAGGAAGTAAAGAAAAAACAGAAATCAATTTAAATTATCCAATATATATAAATAATAATAGTGCAATATATAATTTAGCAGAAAGTAGCACATTGATAAGTAAAGATTTTGAAGAAATAGTAGGGTATCCAAACTTAAGTATAGCGCAAGGAAAAATATATGATGGAAATAATTTAGAAAGAGCAGATGGAAAAGAATATATATTTGTAAAGACAGTAGATGAAATATATATCAATTTATATGAGATAAAAATAAATACGACAGCAAATGAATATACAATACCAGTAAATAGCATAATAGCATTTACCGAGAATTCTATTAGATATTACAGTATAAACAATAATGTACTAGTATTTAATGAGATAAATGATGTAGATAGTAATTCAAATGTACAAATGGTGGAAAACAACTATACATATGAAGAGTTATTAACAAGGCTAGGAATAATAGAAGACAAGGCTAATAATAATGAAAACAATGAAATCCAAACTAATATAATTAAAGAGGATACTACTAATTCAAGAACAGAAGAAAAACAAGAAAATGAAGTAGAACAAGACAAAATAGAAGAAACAGAAACACAACAGGAGGAACCAAAAAACGGATATATTAAACCAGAAGTAAATGTAGAAGATTTTACAGCAGAAGTGTATACGGCAAAAAGCACATTAACAATAAAAGACCAAGCAGGAAGAATAATAGAAGCACCAACATTTGAAATATATAAAGATAATAAAATATATTTAAGAAGGACATATACAAACTCAGGAAATATAACAATAACAGGTTTAGTACCAGAAACAGAATATAAAATAGTAGGAAAATATATTTATCTAAATGAAGATGAACAAAAAGTAGAAAATACATTTTATGAAGGAAAATTTACAACAAAAGGATACGATGAATTAGGAACCATAGATATCCAAAAAGAAAATGGAGAGATATATAGCAATAAAATCCAGTTAACAAAAGTAAAGATAACAGCAGACTTAAATGCAGAAGTAATAAAGGGAATAAATCAAGTAGAAATAGAAACAGGAGAAATAAGAACAGTATTAAAGAATAATCAAGTAAACTCATTGCTAAGAGGCGAAGAAATAACAATAGAAAGTTCAGAAGGACTAAAGAGCAATAGTAAAATAAATTATGCAATAAAATTCTATGATAAAAATGGAATAGAATTAAAAGTAAATAACAATACCGGAGAAACAAGAACATCAAAAGAAGCACCAACAGTAAGAGTAAATATAAAAGAGCAAGACATAGTAAGTGTAACATTAGGGCTAAAACTAACCAATAGAGATAATGTAGAGTTAGAAAATTATAAATACATAGTTACAAGACCAAATGGAGAGAAAGTAAAGGAAGAAAGATTAGCAGAAAATGAGACAGAACTGTTATTAGAAAATTTAGACCAAAACCAATATTACAAAATAGGAATATATGCAGATTATGATTTAAATGATAATAAAGGAAAACAAGAAAATGTAGAGATAGGAAATTTAGTATTTGCGACACAACCAATTTCAACATTAGGTTCATTAGAATTAACAGTAGAAAATAAAGAATTAACAAGTACAACTAGCATAATAAGTTATAAAATAGATGAAGATAAAACAGATAAAAGGTTAATACAAATATTAAATGAATTAACGATAAATATAAAAGAAGGAGAAAATATAGTAAAAACAGATACTTTAACAGGAGAAGAACTAGAAAGCTTAAGACAAGCAGGAACAAAAGAAATAAAATATGAAAATTTAGAATCAAATACGACATATACAATAGAAATAACAGGAAATGTTGAGTTAGGAAATACACAAGAAAATATACAAGTAACATATAACTATAAAGAATTTACCACATTAAAAATACCAGCAAAAGTAGAGATAAGAAATCAATTTGTAACAGGCAATTTAATAGACTTTGATGTAAGAATAGAAGATATAGATAATGCTGTGCTAAATAATAAAGTAAGAATGGAATTAAGAAATAGCAGCAATGATTTAATAGATTTACAAGAAATAACAACAAATGAAGACTTTATTAGAAAAACATATGAAAAACTAGAAGAAAATCAAATATATAAATTAAGCTTTTATGCAGACCAATATAATGAAGGAAATACAGATGCAACGTATAAGGTAAACTATCTAATAAAAGAGATAGAAATAGTAACAGAACCAGGAATAAGTGGGCAAATTGGATTAACGCAACTTACAAGAAAAGCAACAGGAAAGAATTTAGTAGATATGAGTTCTGAAACAAAATGGTATGTATATCCAAACTTTAATACATATGATTATTATGGAAAAGAATATAATGAAGAAAGCAAAATCTTAACAGTAGGAGGACACGGAAATTATAGAAGAGCAGTATATGATTTAAGAGAATATGCTGGACAAGAAGTTACAATAAGTTTTAAAGCCAAAGCAGTAAGTGGAGCTCAAACAGCATATATACAAAATAGTAAGAATGATACTAATAGAACTCAAATACAAGGATTATCAGAGGAATGGAAAGACTTTCAATACACTTTAACAGTAGATAGTACAGGTTATTTAGGCTTTTATATAACTGGTGGAAATGGAATAGAAGTAAAAGAGCTTCAAATAGAACTTGGAAATAGAAAAACAAGTTATGAAGAATTTAAATATACACTTCAAAGTAATTACAGTGTAAATCTAGAAGATAGAAGAGATGAGATAACAACAAATGATTACTATTTAAAAATTTATGAAAATGATAATTTAGTAAAAACAGATAGATACGAAGAAATACCAGAAAACAACATAGTAGAAAATGCAACTAAGACATATGAAAGTAATAGTGATAAGTGTTATAAGATTCAGTTAGTTATAAAAATTAAGGACAGAGAATATGTATTATCAGAACTAGAATATAATACAGATAAAGCAAAAGAAATAAAGGGTATATATAGTGTAGAAGATTTTAAAGAAATTCAGCCAAATGGAAATTACATATTATTAAATGAACTAGATTTAACAAAAGAATCAATTTACTTTGGTGGAAGATATTTAAGTTTTGATGGAAATATTAATTTTAATGGTATGCCTGTAGATTTAAAAATTAATAATTCTAATAATAAATTATTTTATAAAATTAGCGAAAAAGGACTAATTGAAAACTTGGTATTAAATATACATTTACCAGATGCAGCTGTATCATATTATGGTGCTGGGGCGATATTCGTACAAAATTATGGCAATATAAAAAACATACAAGTTAATGTAGTAGAAGCATATAACCAACCATATACATACGTGAGTGGATTAATTGGTTGGGAAAATATGGGGACCATAGATGGCTTCGTTGTAAATTATGAAAAAATTATATATGGGAACGAACAATTTTCTTTAATAAATACATCATATGGAAGCATAAAGAATGGATATATATATGGAAAAAGTATAGAGAATTATACGAATTCTGCTTCAAATAGTGCATTTACACCATTTTTAAAAACAAATCAGGCTGCTGGAAGGGTTGAAAATGTATTTGTTTTAAATAGTACTAAAATCAGTACGGAAAACGCTCCAAGTAATGCGGAGGCTAATTTTACGATAAGTAATTATGGAACACTAAATAATATATATTCTGTAGATTTAAATAATGATTCTACCATATTAAGAGGACCAAATGTAAGTACAAATAATGCAACAGTAACAAATTCATATTATTTTTCTAATAATATATATACAAATTCTATAGATATAAAAAGTTCTGAATTAGCTTTATATGATACAGAGTTTCAAAATCAAATTATTAATTCAGAAAATAGATTTAATACTTCTGAACTAATAGAAAAAGGATATTTTCCTCAATTAAATTTTGACAAATGTATGCCAGCACAAAGTTACATAGAATTGCCAGCGAAAAAAGATGAAGATTTAGCAGATATAACATCCATAGAAGTTTTAGAAAAAACAAATGATACAGCAAAAGTTAAATTTGTAGTAAATAATAAAAATGCAGAGAACATAAGTAAAATTGAAATAGAGAACGTAAATTGCATTATCAATTCACAAGAATACTCAAATGGGAAAAGTGAAGTAATTGCAACATTAGAAGAGCCTAAGGCATATTTATCAACATACGGTATTCTTTCGATAACAACAAAAGGAGTATTAAATTTAGAATATACCAGACAATATGAAGAAGGAGAAAGAAATATTTATATAGATTTCTATAAAGAAATAAATAAAATTTCTGATTGGGAAGAAATGAAAAAGTCTCCAATAGAAAATTATATATTAATGCAAGATTTAGATTTTATGAATCAGACTACTAATATTATAATTACAAATGAATTCAAAGGAAAATTAGAAGGAAATAGTCATACAATACGAAATGTAAATATACCAACTAATTATAAAGCATTATTTAATAGTTTAACAGGAAGCATAAGTAATTTAACAATAGAAAATTATAAACAAAGTATAAATGGAAGTGGTAATTTTGGTTTTGTAATGCAAGCTAATAGAAACTCAAAAATAGATAACGTGCATATTAAAAACATGGAAATAACAAAAACGGATAGTACAGAAGTAGTATTTGGAGGAATTGTTGGACAAGCTAATTATTCAAGTGTAAAAAACAGCTCAGTAACAAATGAAAGTATACAAATAGTTACTTATATAGATAATATAACAATTGGTGGCATAATGGGACGAAGTACATATTCAAATATCGAAAATTGTTTTACACAAGATCTAGATATAGAAGTAACTAATGCTTTAACTTTAAAAGGAATTGGAGGAATACTTGGAGTAAACTCAGCAGGAAGTGTTTCTAATAGTTATTCAACGGGAAAGATTAAAGCAAATAAAGAATATGTGGGTGGAATAGTTGGATATAATACGCATACTGTAAATAAATGTTTTAGTACAGTAAACTTAGAGTCAACTGCTGGGTATGTTGGAGGAATTATAGGATATACAGCATTTATTCCAGGCGACACAAATACAGAAAATCCAGTAAAATATAATTTGTATCTAGGAAATATTTATACAGCAACAGATATATCAAACAGAATAGCAGGAAATGGTTCTATGGGAAAAGAAAATTTTGGATATGAAAATCAAAAGGTTACTGGAATAGAGATATCTAGTGAGGGGATAGAATTATTAAGTTATAGTGAAATATTTAACATTGCTACATATATAGATAAATTACTATGGACTGATTCTTATGATTATTCATCATTAACTAATAATATTTTGCCTAAACTAAAAAATACTAATACAGGTGAGGTTATTCCAAATCAAGCAGATATTAAACTTTTAACTGGAGAATTTGTAGTTCAAAATATAGAAATACAAAAAAATAGTAACTCTATAGCACAAATTAGATTAGAATTTACGAATCCAAACAATTTACCTATAACTGAAATTACTATAGAAGGATTAGAAAATACTATAACAAGAAATGCTAATTCTAATGGTATGACATATATAGATATGCAAGTAACACCAACAAGATATTGGGATAATTATAAATTGTCAGAAATATGGTATATAACTAATGGAGAGAAACAAAAAGAGGATATGTCTGAACAGATAGAATTACAGTTCTTTAAAGAAATAAATAATTATTTGGATTGGCAAGATATAGACGATACAAGTGCAGAAAACTATACATTAATGACAGATATAGATTTTTCCGGAAGGGCAATAAATACTAATTTATCAATAGGAAGACTAGAAGGAAACAATCATACATTAAGAAATATTAATGTTAGTATAGAAACTTCAGGAGGGTTCATTAAAGAAGTAAAAAATAGCTTAAAAAACCTTACGTTTAGTAATGTTAATATAACAAATTCAACATCTGGAAATTATATAGGAGTCATCGGAAATAATGCTGCAGAACTAGAAAATATTACTTTTGAAGATATTGTAATTTATGCACCTAAACGAAGCTATGTTGCATGTATTGCAAATAGTACAAGTGACAAAATTACCAATATTACACTAAACAATATTAAAGTAACAGGAATTAGTTATGTTGCAGGTTGTATAACAAATACAAATGAAAAAGATATAACCAATATAACCGCTGATAATGTAACTGTAGTAGCAAGTGGAAACTATGCAGGTGGTATAATCGGATATACGAGTTGGACAGATTACCATTTGCAACAATCAATACAATACTTAACAGTAAAAAATTCAAATATAAAAGGTGTAAGTTATGTTGGAGGAGTGCTTGGCTACGGTAGAATAAACCATATGGATAGTATTAATAATCAAGTAAGTGGAGCAAGTTATGTAGGTGGTGTTACTGGATTTGCATATACTGTTAACGGGAATTCTACAACAACCAATTGTATTATTCAGGGAAGTGGTAATAATATAGGTGGAATTGCAGGATATCATGATGGTTTGAGTAATGTGAAAGTGTATAATTCTAAAATATATGGAACAAGTGCGAATGCTATTAAAGTAGGAGGTATAGTTGGAGATAGTGGTGCAAATGTCTCATATGGCTTAGTGATAGATAGTATTGTATCCAGCTTAGGAAGTCAAGTCGGCGGAATAAGTGGCTTTAGAGGAGCGACATATTGTGCTGTTATTAATACTACTATAGATGGATACTCAGAAGTAGGTGGTCTAGTAGGAAGGCTAGATAGCTATTCATCTACAATTTCTAATTCATATACTAATGCAACAGTAACAGCTACAGCTCATTCAGCAGGGGGAATAGCAGGTTATATACATAATGAGTTCGATACATCAGTTAGAAGTAGTATAGTTCAAACTTCAGGAGTATTTGGTTCAAATGTTTCTGGAAATTCTAATGTTGGTGGACTTATTGGACAAGTGGATATAGCTGTAGATACAAGCAAATACTATAGTAATTATGTGCATGCAAATATAAGTGGAGAAGAAGAGAGCATTTCTTTGGGAATAGGAAGTAATCCTAATTATAATTTAGCAATTAACAAGTTATTTGCATATAAATATTCAACAGTTAATAGCAAGATAATTGATGAAAATGATGAAATATTTATACCAGCAGAAAATTTCTTAGATGCAAATGACTTAAAAGTTTCTACTACATATTCGAGTAGAATAGGTTGGTCTACTGGAGTTTGGAATTTTAATACATTAGAAAATAATTGTTATCCAAATTTAAAAGCTACATCTTTAGGAGAACAACAAGGTATAGAATTACCAAATGATGAAATAAATGTAGATAATATGCAGATACAAGATGAAGTGGTAGAACAAACCTTCGAATATGCAGGAAAACAAATAACAACATATAGCGATTATTCAATAATAGAAGATGCAGAAGGTAATTCAGTAAAAAGAGATACAAAATTATACTTAAAAGATGGAAATCTATTTGTATTATCTCCAGACATGAATATGGTAGATGGAAACTTTATAATAGATAATTACAATGGTAAAGAATATGAAACAGTATTAGGAACAGATGGAAAAGTATATGACTTAAAAGAAAAATTAACATATCCAGAAAACTTTAAAAACGAGGACATTAAAAGTATTGGAAATAATTTAGACACAGAAGAAAAAGAAGTTGAAGTAACATACAATTATGGAGATAAAATAAAATTCAATTATCAAACAGGGGAGATAATTTCAGAAGAAAAATTAGACGAAAACAAAACTGGACTAATTGAATTTATACAAGACAAATTAACAACAAAAGAAGATGCAATAACAACAAATGAAGAAGGATATGAAGATACAAAAGAACTTATTCAAAAATTAGAAGAGGTGCCTGTAGAAAAAGCAGAAGAAATGCAAAATAATAACGAACAGCAAGAAAATCAATCAGAAAGTCAAAATACAAATTCTACAAATTATATAACAACATATAATACAACTAGTGATAGATACGAAATTTATAATGAAGAAGAGTTATTAAATACAACAAAACAAACGGTAGAAACAGAAAACGAAAAAATAGCAAAGAATGATTTATCAAGTTTTTATTCAGCACAAATTTCGAAAGCACCAGAAGAATCAGGTAAAACAACTATATATATAATTATATTAGCAGTATTTATAGTTCTTGCTATATTAATTAGATATAATATAAATAAAAAACAAACAAACTAAAAAATAATATTATTGTCAAAGGCTCGTTATCTAATAGGTAACGAGCTTTTATATAAAATTTCTTAGGTTGTAGCTTAGTATTATAGCGCAATTTAATTCCTTGACATCAAAAATGTAATATAATAAAATTATTAAAATCAAGACATGCTAAAATCTTAGATTTCGTCAGTTAGCTAAAATAAAAAATGTAAAAAATTAACAAAAATAAAGAAAGGGGAGTATGATAAAAAATCATACAAAATAGAAAATGAATGTAGAAGATATTATAAAAGCAACTAATGGTAAATTATTAACAGGAAATTTAGAAGAGCAATGCGAAAATTTTTGCACAGATACAAGAAAAATTCAAAATGGCGATGTGTATGTAGGCCTTAAAGGAGAAAAATTTAATGGAAACGAATACTATAAAGAAGCATTAGAAAAGGGCGCTAAAGTTGTTGTTATTTCAGGGATAAAAATAGCAGATGAAGAGTTAAAACAATACAAAGATAAAACAATAATAGAAGTAGAAGATTCTTTAGAAGCTTTTGGAAATATTGCTGCATATAAAAGAGAACAATATAACATTCCAGTTGTTCAAATAACAGGAAGTGTTGGTAAAACAAGTACAAGAGATATTGTAGCAAATGTAGTTCGTATGCAATATAAAACACTACAAACAGAAGGAAATCAAAATAATGCAGTAGGCCTTCCTACTACTCTTTTAAAACTAAAAGATCATGAAGCAGTAGTTGTAGAAAGTGGAATGAACCATTTAGGAGAAATAAGGTATCTAGGCAAAATAGCAAAACCAACGGTTGCAGTTATTACAAATGTTGGAACAGCTCATATTGGATTTTTAGGCTCAAGAGAAAATATATTAAAAGCTAAATTAGAAATATTAGAAAATCTAAAACCAGATGGGTATATCGTAATTAATAATGATAATGATATGCTTAATAAATGGGCTAAAGAAGATACTAAATATAAAAAATATACATTTGGTATAGATCAAGAAGCAGATGTAATGGCATATAATATTCAGATAAATGAAGACAGTTCTACATATAATGTAAAAATAAATAATAAAGAATATACCGTAAAGGTACCTGTAAGTGGTAAACACTTTGTATATAATAGCTTGTGTGCTATTGCAGTAGGTAATTTATTAAAAATAACACCAGAAAATATTATAAAAGGTATCGAAACATTTTCTTTAACTAAAAACAGAATGGAAGTAGATAAGATTAAAGATAATATAACTGTAATAAATGATGCATATAATGCAAGTTATGATTCTATGAAGGCGGCAATAGAATATTTACAAAACTTGCCTGGTAATAGAAAAATTGCAGTACTAGGAGATATGTTTGAACTAGGTGAGTTTGCAGAAGAAATTCATAGAAAAGTAGGTATAGAGGTATTTACACATAAAATAGATGTACTAGTAACAGTTGGAGAGTTGGCTAAATATATTGCAGATGAAGTAGAATATTTAGGAATGCCAAAAGAAAAAGTAATAGCAGTAGATACGACAAAAGAGGCTGTAGAGTATCTAAATAAAAATTTAGCAAAGGATGATGTTGTATTATTAAAAGCTGCTCATGGAATGAACTTTGCCGAGATATATAATGGAATAAAGGAGTAAAATATGTTAAAAATAGGAGTTATTTTTGGAGGAAAATCAACTGAACATTCTATTTCAATTGTGTCTGGTTGTTCAGTAGCTAAAAATATAAATAAATTAAAATATGAAGTTTTACCAATATACATCGATAAAGAGGGAGATTGGTACGAGGCTTTAGATGATTTACAAACTATGCCAAATTATAAATTAGGAGAAGAACCAATTAATCTAAGACGTATAGAAAATATTATTGAATTTCTAAAGGGGTTAGATTGTGTATTCCCAGTATTGCGTGGAAAAGGTGGAGATGATGGTTCTATACAAGGCTTGTTGAATTTCGCGGATATTCCATATGTTGGCTGTGGTATTTTATCTTCAAGTGTTGCTATGGATAAATTATACATGAAAACAATTTTAGCTGGTGCTGGGGTTATGCAAACGAAATACTTTTGCATAAAAAATACCGACAATGGAATTGTAAGCATAGATAATCAGTTTAATGAAAAGGAAGTTTCAATGGATGAATTACTAGAATTAGTGTATGATAAATTGAAATATCCTGTATTTGTGAAGCCTGCTAATTCAGGAGCATCAATTGGAGTTAATAAAGCAACAAATTCATCAGAACTTAGAAAAAGTATAGAAAGCGCATTCTTTTATGATGACAAAATAATTCTAGAAAAAGAAATTAAAGGAAGAGAAATCGAAATAGCACTTTTAGGTAACGACAATGTAATTACTTCATATCCAGGAGAAGTAGATATAAAAGATGAATTTTATAATTATAATTCTAAGTATCAAAATCCAGCAACAAAAACGATGATACCTTTAAATATGTTGGGATCAAAACTAGAAGATGAATTAAGAGAAATAGCGATAAAAGTATTCAAAGCAATTGGTGCAAAAGATTTGGCCAGAGTGGATTTCTTTGTAGAAGAAAGAACAAATGTAATATATGTAAATGAAATAAATACAATGCCAGATATTACAGAGGATAGCATGTATATTAAGTTATTCGATGCTATTGGTATAGAATATTCAGATGTTTTAGATAGATTAATAAGATATGCAATGGAAAAATAATTTTTGATAAAACAACCAAGGAGGTAACATATGGAATACGAAGAAATAGAAAATGATGTAAAATCAGTTTTATCAGAATATCGTTTTACACATTCTTTGGGTGTTGCGAAAAAAGCTGTAGAGCTTGCTAAAATATATGGTGTGCAAGAAGAGACTGCCAAAAAGGTAGGAATAGCACATGATATAGCTAAAGAAATGACTGATGAAGAGATGCTAGAATATGTAAAGACTAATAATATAGAGATAGATGAGATAGAAACTGTAAAACCATCGCTTTTACATGGAAAGATAGGAGCTGATATTGCAGCTAAAAAATATGGTTTTACAGAAGATATGGTAAATGCCATAAAGTGGCATACAACAGGAAGAAAAAATATGAGTATGCTAGAAAAAATTATATATGTAGCAGATAAAACCGAAGAAAATAGAAAAGGGACAAGGTTCAATTTAGAAAAAAGCAGGGAATTATCTACACAAAATATTGATGAAGCTCTTATATTTTTAATGAATGAATTTATTACATATAATGTAAAAAATGAATGGTTAATTCATCCAGAAACAATAAATGCTAGAAATGATTTATTGTTAAATCAAGGTAAAATACACAAAAATTAAAAAAAACCTATTTTAAAATACATTTTTATGTGATATAATGTTGGCACCATGAATGTGGAGGATGTTAAATGATTTTCAAAGACTATTACAAAATACTTAATTTAGAATCTAGTAAGATAACTCCTCAAGAATTAAAAATAGCATATAGGGAAGCTGCAAAGAAGTATCATCCAGATATTAATATTAATGATCAATTTGCAGAAGAACGATTTAAAGATATAAATGAAGCATATAGGGTGTTATCAAATTCTACTTCTAAACGAAAGTATGACAGAATATGGAATAATAACGTGGGAAAAAAGAAGAAGTATGAAGAGAGCCAAAGAAAGAATGGCTCAAAATTTTCCGAATTTTTCACAATGTTTTTTGGAAATATCGTTGGTGAGGAGGAAAAATCCGACGATAAAGTAAAGAAAAAAATTCCTATAAGAGGAGAGAATGTAGAAACAGAAATTAATATGTCAATAGAGGAAACATATTACGGTTCAGAAAAGAAAATTTCTCTTAGGACTCTGAAAGGGAAGATGAAGACTTTTGTAGTAAAAGTCCCAGCAGGTATTAGGAATCAAGAAAAGATTAGATTGATTGGCCAAGGAAAAGCTGGAATAAATGGTGGTAAAAACGGAGATTTATTTATAAAAGTAAATATTCAAAATAGCAAAAGGTTTAGGTTAGAAGGAATAGATTTATACACAGATTTACGATTAACCCCATGGGAAGCTGCCTTAGGCACAAGAGCTACTATAGATACAATAGACGACACTGCTTCTGTCTACGTACCAAAGGGAATTGAAAGTGGCGAAAAAGTCAGAATTCAAGGAAAAGGTTACAAAGATGGAAAAGGTGGAAGAGGAGACCTAATAGCTGAAGTAAAAATAATAGTACCAAAAGAATTAACAGCAGAGGAAGAAAAGTTATATAAAGAATTAGAACAAATATCAAACTTTAATCCAAGAAAAAGAGTAAATTAACATAATAACTTAAAATTGGTTGACAAAAACTTACAAATTAGGTATAATAAAACATAGTAGTGTTACAAAAGACAAACTATGTATATAGAAAATCGTAGAAGTGTGGGGTGTATAAATATGTACGTTTGGGAAGGAAAACATTTTAGTATAATGGATCCAAATAACGTAAATACAGTAGTATATCAAATAAATGAAACATTAAAAGAAGATTTAGCGAAAGCACCAAAATATACAGTAACAAGATTGGATTATACAGAAGAAATGTATGGTGATAAGAAGAAAAAAACATTTTATATAGATGATCCTTCTGACAACAAAGACGAACTTGTTATATTATCTTTTGGTAAAGATAGAGTAGTAATAAATATGGCAATACTACAAGGTGACAAGATAACTATATCTAAAAAGCCAATGCCTTTAAAATTTAATACTCTTTATTCTGATACAGATAAAGAATATAAAGAATTTAAATATACACCAAATTTTAAGAGACAAATTTCAATTATAGATCCAGAAACAACAGAAGAAGTTAAGCCTATGGTATATTTTGATGAAGAGGCTAACGAAGTTAGAGGAAAATGCAAACTAAAAGCAAATAAACCTTATTTTGCTTTCGAAATAAAAGAGAAAAAAGATTAAAGGAGAGGGGAGTTCTAATGAACAAAACAGATAACGTATCTGAAAAAGAAAAACAAGCAGAATGTCGTGGAATTACTTTTATAGAAGGTGCAAAAGAAATATCTTTTGGAGTTTTTTCTACAGAAAATGTTAAGGATTTGCCTCAAATATTTCCAGATACTAAGAGAAATAAAACTTTAGCACCAGAAAATAGTGCTGAAGCAAAAATGCTTGCAAAGATGGCAAAAGAACTAGAAAAACAAGGACATAAGGTAACAACTAAAGAAGTTGCAGAAACAAGAATTGCAAGAGGAAGAAGTGTAACTAAACAAAAACTTGAAGCTAAAGCTAAAGAGGCAAAAGAAGACGATTCTTCAAGATAATATCACAAAAGATAGGGATGAAATAAATGAATTATAAGTTACAGGGTATGTTAGAAAATGGCAAAAAGAAAATAATAATATTTGCAATATTATGGTTAGTAATTATAATCCTAGGAGTTGCTCCATTTTCTGCTTCTATTACAGAGGCGGTACAATCAGGAGCATTTGATTTCGAGATTTTTTTCGAACAATTAGGAAAATATATCACTAGCCCTTTTTCAAGTTTTGGAGTTGTATTTTCGAGTGCATATATAGGAACATTTGGTAAAAGTATTTTATATTTTACAATATTCTATTTAGCGGCTGTAATAGTTGGTTTGCTAAAAGCAGCACCTAAAAATGAATATACAGATATAGAACATGGTTCTAGTGGATGGGCAGAACACGGAGAACAATATAAAGTTTTAAGTAAAAAGAGCGGAATTATTCTAGCAGAAGACAATTATTTACCATTAAATAAAATGGGAAATATAAATGTGCTAGTTGTTGGACGGATCAGGTTCTGGTAAATCTGCATCATATTCTATACCAAATGCATACCAATGTTTAGGTTCATACATATTTACAGATCCAAAAGGTGAATTATACGACAGAACAGCAGGATATTTAAAATCTAAAGGTTATAAAGTAAGAGTATTAAACTTAGTTAATCCAGAGTGTAGTGATGGGTACAACCCATTAGCACATATAAGAAATGAAATAGATGTTGATATTATTGCAAATACAATAGTTAAAGGACAAAGTGGTGAGAAAGCATCAGACCCATTCTGGGATGATATGGCAGAAATCCTATTAAAAGCTTTAATTTGGTATTTAATATCAACAAGACCACCAGAAGAGCAAAACTTAGCAAGCTGTGCAGAGCTTGTAAGGGCTGCAAATGATAGTGGTGGAACAAGTTTGTTAGGTGATTTGATTAATCAATTAGATTATACACACCCAGCAAGAAAGAACTATAAATCAATCGAAATAGCACCAGAAAAAACAAGAGGTTCTATTTTAAGTACATTACAATCTAGATTAGGTAAATTTGATAGTAAAGATATAGCAGATCTAACATCATCAGATACAATAAATTTTGAAGAAATTGGACAAGAAAAAACAGCTGTATATGTAGTTTCTTCAGATACACATACAACATATAATTTCTTACTTACAATTTTCTTCTCACAGATGATTCAACAATTATATGATTATGCAGATAAAGCTGGTGGTAAATTACCAGAAAAAACATTCTTCATACTAGATGAGTTTGCAAACATTGGTCAAATACCGGACTTTGATAAAAAGATATCTACATCAAGAAGTAGAGGAATTTCATTTAGTGTTATCTTACAAAACTTAGACCAATTAGAGGCTGTTTATGAAAAGTCATATGAAACTATAATTGGTAACTGTGATACACACGTATTCTTAGGAAGTAACTCTACAAAAACATTGGAATATTTCTCTAAAGCGTTAGGAGAAAAAACAATTTCAAGGGATAGCCATTCAACAAACCGTGATAAAGGCGGTTGGAAATCTGGTTCAAGTGATTCTGACCAAATAATGGGTAGAGCATTACTTACACCAGATGAGTTAAGAAGATTTGATAATGATATGTGTATCATATTTGTTAAAGGTGTAAGGCCAATCAAAGCGAATAAATTCTACTACTTCAGAAAACCAATGGGTAGAGAAATGGCTAGATTAGAAATAAGCCATAATGATGCAGAAGTAGGAGAAAGAGGAGAATGGAGAATATTTAACCCAGCAAATCCTTATTCAGCAAGTTCAGAAACAAAAGCTCAGGATTTAAAAGTAGAATCTTTAGACGACTTGTTTGCTGATGATGAACCAAGTACTCCTAAAAAGGAAACTGCTAATGTAGTAACAGGTAGTACAAATGGTGGAGGAGCTCAGAATACAAATACTGCAGATTCTACAAAATCAAAGTCTAAGCCAATGGAAATACCATTAGAGGATAATGACGAAGAAGTAAATAATATAGATTTGGAAAAAGCGTTAGAAGCGAAATTTGACGAGTTATTTGGAACAGATGATGATTAAAAAAATTAAGGGGTAGTAAAAACTACTCCTTTTTTGTACTTTAAAAAGTATAAATTATAATTGTATATATAGTCGAAATATAGTATAATATATGTGCATTTTATATATTATCAAAGGAGAAGAAATTGGAAACAACAGATTTAAAAATAGTAGAAAACAAAGAAAATTTAAAAGTAGGAACAGTTTTAGGAATAGTTTTTATAAGTTTCATAGTAATCTTTTTTATTTTATTTTTAGGTATAACACTATATATATCTTCAAGTGATAAAATTATAACTGGTATTTATATAAAAGGTGTTGAAGTAGCTGGCTTAACAAAGGAGCAAGCAATAGAAAAAGTAACTAACGAGTTTAATAATGTATTACCAAACAATTTAACAGTAGTTCACGGTGAATACGAAACTCAATTAAACTTAGAAGATTTAGGGGCAAACTTAAATATAGAAGAAGCAGTAAATAGAGCATATAACATTGGAAGAGACAGCAATATTTTTAAGAATATGGGTACAATAATAAAAAATTTAGTTTCTGTTAATGATTTAAATCTTAATGTTACAGTAAATACAGAACAATGTACTTCTATTCTTAATGATATATCAACAAAATTGCCAGATACTGTTGTACAAAGTAGTTATTATGTAGAAGGAAATAAATTAATTATTACTAGAGGAAAATCTGGTAATGTAGTAGATGTAACACCATCTATAGAAAATATAAAAAATAAAATTCAGGATTTAACATATGCAAGTAGCAAAATAGAACTTGTAACAGTTGCGAAAGACCCTGAGGCAATAGATATAGATAAAATTCATAATGAGATATACAAAGAACCTGTTAATGCTTATTATACAACAAATCCATACGTAGTATATCCACATGAAAATGGTGTAGATTTTAATATATCTGTTGATGAAGCAAAAGCTATGTTAAATGAAGTTAAAGATGAATATGAAATTCCATTAAAATATACTGCACCAAGTGTTACAACAAATATGATTGGAACAGAAGCTTTTCCTGATTTACTTGCAAAATTTTCTACAAATTATAATGCGAGAGATACAGATAGAACAACAAACTTAAGACTAGCAGCAGAAAAAATAAATGGAACAGTATTAATGCCAGGTGAAACATTTTCATATAATACTGTTGTTGGAGAGAGAACTATAGCTGCAGGATATAAAGAAGCAGCTATGTATCAGAATGGTGAGGTTGTTGATGGTCTTGGTGGAGGAATCTGCCAAATATCTACAACATTATACAATGCTGTGTTATATTCAAACTTAGAAATAGTAGAAAGAAGAAACCATCAATTTGTACCATCATATGCATCTGCTGGTAGAGATGCAACAGTTGTATATGGATCAATAGATTTTAAGTTTAAAAACACAAGAAACTATCCAGTAAAAATTTTATGTACTGTAAGTGGTGGAGTAGCAAAATGTGAGATTTATGGTTTAAAAGAAAATCCAGATTACGATGTGGAAATTACATCAAGAGTTACCGAAACTACAGCTACAAGTATAAAATCAGAAACATATAAAACAGTAAGACAAAATGGACAAGTAATAAGTTCAGAAAGAATCAATAAAGATACATATAAAAGACATTAATAAAATAGTCGGGATTTGGGGACGTTCCTTTTTTCCCTCTATTTTATATTTATACAATAGTTATTGAAAACAGGGATTTTAGCACCGTCCCTAAAACACTATAGGAGGATAAAATGTATTTAATTGTAGGATTGGGAAATCCAGAAGGGGAATATTCAAACACAAGGCATAATATGGGGTTTGATACTATAAACCATTTAAGCCAAAAACTTAATATAACTGTTACTAAAGAGAAATTTAAAGCCTTATATGGTGATGGAATGATAAATAATGAAAAAGTAATTTTATTAAAACCTCAAACATATATGAACTTAAGTGGAGAGGCTATTATAAAATACAAGGATTTTTATAAAATTTCATCAGAAAATATAATAGTTATATATGATGATATAGATGTAGATGTTGGCAAAATTAAAATTAGAAAAAAGGGTGGACCAGGTACTCATAATGGAATGAAATCTGTTGTAGAGGAGCTACAGACAGAAGACTTCCCACGAATTAGAGTAGGAATTGGAAAACCAATGTTTAAGGAAATGATGATAGGGTATGTGCTTCAAAAACTACAAGGTGACGAGCGTGACATATTAAACGAATCAACTAAAAAAGCAGCAGATGCGGTATGTGATATTATAACTTATGGAATAGATAAAGCAATGAATATGTATAATTAAATTTGCCTAAACTATTATTAAGAAAGGGAAAAAATGCAAGAAATAAGGATAAAAGTTGATACTAATGAAAAAGTTGCGACTTTAATAGAAGATTACAAAATAGTAGAAAGGTATATTATTAAAAATCAAGACAACATAGAAGGAAATATATATATTGGTATTATAAAAAATATAGTTCCAGGAATAAAAGCAGCCTTTGTTGATATTGGTAAAGAAAAAAATGCCTTTATACATTTTGAAGATTTGTACAAAATCAATGAAGAAATTAAATTAAATAAAAAAATATTAGTACAAGTTCAAAAAAATCCAATAAAACAAAAAGGAGCTAAATTAACAGCTAACATAAAATTAACAGGAAGACAAATTGTTTTAATGCCAAAAACAAATTTTATAACTATTTCTAGAAAAATAGAAGATGAAGCTCAAAAACAAAGGTTAAAAGAACTAGTAGAAAAATATATTCCTAATGGTTTTGGGGCAATTATAAGAACAAGTTGTATTTCTGCAACAGAAGAGGAAATCAGCCAAGACATACAAAGGTTAGTAAATAGGTGGAACAATATACAGAAAGATATGCTAGAAAATGAAAGTGATTTGCCATGTTTAATAGAAGAAAATAATGATATTATCAAGTCTTTAATTCTAGGAACAGCAGATGGTAATATGAACAGAATTATAACTAATAATGAAGTTTTTAATAAAGAAATAAAGAATTTTCTAGAAGTATATAATTTAGACAATAATGTAAAAGTAGACTTTGAAAAAGATGTATTCGAAAAATATACTATGCAGAAAGAATTACAAGATTTAGAAAATAACAAAGTATGGCTAAGATGCGGAGGATATATTGTAATAGACAAGACAGAGGCATTAACTGCTATAGATGTTAATTCTGGAAAATGTGTAGGTAAAGATAATTTGGAAGATACAATATTAAAAGTGAATACAGAAGCGGCAAAAGAAATTGCAAAACAACTTAGATTACGTGATATTGGCGGAATAATTATAATAGATTTTATAGATATGCAAGAAGACATAAACAAGACGAAGTTATTAAATTGTTTTGTAGAAGAAACTAAAAAAGATAGAGCTAAAGTACAAGTAGAGGGATTTTCAAAATTAAATTTATTAGAACTTACACGAAAGCAAATGTATGGTAAAGAGTAGAAATTAATAGTAAACATAATTTTTGAACTTTAGGGACGGGGCTTAAAGTTCAAAAGTTGACAGAAGGGAGAAATGATGAAAGTAGGTTTTGTATCATTAGGTTGTTCTAAGAATTTGATAGATACTGAAATTGCAATAGGAATATTAAAAGAACATGGAATGGAAATTGTAAATAATCCAGAAGATGCAGAAATGATAATTGTAAATACTTGTGGATTTATAGATCCTGCAAAAGAAGAAGCTATAAATACAATTCTAGAGATGGCAGAATATAAAAAGAAAAAATGTAAATATCTAATTGCTATGGGTTGTTTAGTTCAAAGATATACTGATGATTTAAAAAAGGCTTTGCCAGAGGTTGATTTGTGGATTAGATTAGATAAATATGATAAGTTTTACACTGCTATTGAGGAATTAATAAATAATAAAGTAGAAGATAATAAAAAATATGGAGAAATTAAAACTTATCCTAAAGAGCCACTTCCATTAGCTAGTAAAGAAGAATTTCTAGGAAGAGAAGTATCAACAGGAGATAATTTTGCATATATAAAAATTGGTGAGGGATGCAGTAATAGATGTACCTATTGCGCAATTCCTTTTATTAGAGGTCCTTTTGTAAGTAGGCCAGAAGAAGATATTATAGAAGAAGCTAGATTATTAGCTAAAAAAGGTATAAAAGAATTAATTGTTATAGCTCAAGACACTACCAAATATGGTTTAGATTTATATAATGAACCAAGGCTTGCTAAACTTTTAAGAGAACTTTGTAAAATAGATGGAATAGAATGGATTAGATTTTTATATTCATATCCAGAAGGAATTGATGATGAATTAATAAAAGTTGTAAAAGAGGAAAGTAAAATTTGTAAATATTTTGATATTCCAATACAACATATTTCAAATTCTGTTTTAAAAAGAATGAATAGAAAGACAAGTAAGCAAAACATAGAAGATGTTATAACAAAAATAAGAACTAATATACCAAACGTGCAAATTAGAACAACAGTTATGGTTGGTTTCCCAGGCGAAACACAGGCTGATTTCGAAGAGCTTTATGAGTTTGTAAAGAAAACAAAATTTGATAATTTAGGAGCATTTACATACTCAAAAGAAGAGAGAACACCAGCCGCTAGGTTAAAAGAGCAAGTTCATCCAATGACCAAAAAAGCTAGATATAATAAAATAATGAAATTACAACAGCAGGTTTCTAAAGACAATTTATTAAATTTAGTAGGAAAAGAAGAGAAAGTACTAATAGAAGGTATAACATTTGACGAAAAATATTATGTTGGAAGAACTAGCTACCAAGTTCCAGATATAGATGGAATTACATACATAAAAAATGAAAAAGAATTAACTATAGGTGATTTTGTAAATTGTACTATAGTTAAGTCTAAAGAATATGATTTAATAGCAAAAGTTTAAAATTGTAAAAAGGAACGAGTTAATATAACCCGTTCCTTTAGCTTTATGTATTAGTAATTTTCTGCATTCACTTCGAAGAATGATTGAGGATGATTGCAAACTGGACAAACTTTTGGAGCTTCTGTTCCAACAACTATATGTCCACAGTTTCTACATTTCCAAACAACGATGCTTCCTTTTTTGAATACTTCGCCGTCTTTTACATTTTCTAATAATTTTCTATATCTTTCTTCATGATGTTTTTCTACTTCACCAATAGCTCTGAATTTTGCAGCTATTTCTTTAAATCCTTCTTCTTCTGCTTCTTCTGCAAATCTTTTATACATATCTGTCCATTCATAGTTTTCACCTGCAGCTGCATCTGCTAAGTTTTGCATTGTATCACCAATACCATTTAAGTATTTAAAGTGAATTTTTGCATGTTCTTTTTCATTTTCTGCAGTTTCTAAAAATAGTGCTGCAATTTGTTCATATCCTTCTTTTTTTGCTACGCTTGCAAAATATGTATATTTATTTCTTGCTTCTGATTCCCCTGCAAAAGCAGCTTTTAAATTTGCTTCTGTTTTTGATCCTTTTAATTCCATAATATACCTCCCGTTATTTAACTTGTTACTATATAATATATCAAAAAATTAGACAAGTCAAGGAAAGAAATAGCATAAAAAATGTCGAAAAAACTGCGCTATAAGATATATCAATAAAAATTTAAGATAAATATTGTTAATTTTTTCGGGATTTGGGGACGTTCCTTTTTTCCCTTTTCGGGATTATAGGACCGTCCCTAGATCCCGAAATCATTAAATTAGTAAATTAATTAGATTATATGTTTGTGTGGTTATAAAACATACTATAATTCCACACAAGGTAGGAAGAAGGAAAGAAACAATAGTCCATTTTATACTTTTTGTTTCTTTTTTTATTGTAAGTAAAGTAGTACCACAAGGGAAATGCAATAATGTAAATATCATTACATTAATAGCGGTAAGTAAAGTCCATCCATTTGCTGTTAAAATATTACCAATTACAGCAACATTTTCGATATCTATTAATTCTTTGTTTTTTAAATATCCCATTAAAATTATAGGAAGTACAATCTCGTTTGCAGGAATTCCTAAGATAAATCCTGTTAAAATATAGCCATCTAAACCGATTATTTTTGCAAATGGATTTAAAGTAGTTGCAATGAAATCTAATATGGATACTTCACCAATATTGATATTAGAAAATAACCATATTACAATTCCGGCAGGTGCTGCTATTGAAATAGCTTTACCTAATACAAATAGAGTTCTATCAAATAAGGAACGAATCAATATTTTGCCAATTTGTGGAGTCCTATATGGTGGTAGCTCTAAAGTGAAAGATGATGGAAGCCCTTTTAATATAGTTTTAGAGAGTATTTTTGAGACTAATAATGTTAACAAAATTCCTAATAAAACTACTAGCATAACTACTACTGCTGCAACTAATCCGGAAAATATACCTGCTATAGAACCTGAAATAAATATTGTAGCAACAGTAATTAAAAATGGAAATCTTCCGTTACAAGGTACAAAACAATTTGTTAGTATTGCAATTAATTTTTCTCTTGGAGAATTTATTATTCTTGTTCCAACAACTGCTGCAGCGTTACAACCAAATCCCATGCACATGGGAGTGACAGTAAGGTAAAATATAATATTAATGCAAAAAGAAATTAATTTATAAATTAATATTTATAAGAATATTTGACTTTTTTATGGTCTTTAAGTATAATATTTATAGAAGATGAGCGACCACAAAATGTGGCGTGCCATTAATAAGATATATTTTTTATAAAAAACGCATCTCTAATGACCAGCAGAGATGTGTTTTCTGTTATATGTTCTTCTTATAGTAATAAACAATATTACTAATAAGGCAACAGTGATAACAGTTACTATTACAAGTTCAAAAAAAAGTATGTATATAAATAGTAAATAAACTTGTTCTAATAACATAAGCGTCGCCCCCTTTCTTTTGTGGGTATGCGACACGTCACATTCTGCTTTGCTCATCTTATTGGTTATTATACTGAATTTATTAGTTAAAATCAAGCAAAAGATTAATATTTGCTAATAAATATTAATAATAGTTTTAGACATATTCATAAATTAATATTATTTTAAATTTATAGTAATAGTACAACTCTTTTTTTAATACATATTTTAAGAGGAAGATTTATGAATGAGAAATATGTGAATATTGAAATAGAACAGACTGTAAATAAATTATTATACAAGAAAAAAATAATTGATAAAAGTATGTATGAAAAGGCAGCAAGTAAACTTAATAAATTACTATATAAAAAAGACAATTAGTTTTTTCATTAAAAAACGGAAAGGAGTGTAATTCATTTGACTATATTCGAAATGAAACAAGCCTTTTCACAGGGAAAAACAATTTTTGATTTACCATTAAACGTTTCATTTTATGCAAGAGTATCAACAGAAAAAGAAGAGCAAATTAATTCATTAGAAAATCAAATAACATTTTTTGAAGAGTATATTAAGCAAAACAAAAACTGGAATTTTATAAAAGGATATATAGATGAAGGAATAAGTGGAACAACATCAGTAAAAAGAGAAAATTTTATGAAAATGATAGAAGAGGGGAAGCAGAAAAGGTTTGATTTATTAATAACTAAAGAAGTATCTAGATTTTCACGTGATACTATTGATAGTTTAGTATATACCAGAAAATTATTAGAATATGATGTGTGCGTGTATTTTTTATCTGATAATATTATAACAGCTTCTAGTGATGGAGAATTAAGGCTTACAATTATGTCTAGTATGGCACAAGATGAAGTTCGCAAAATATCTGAAAGGACAAAGTTTGGATTTAAAAGAGCAGTAGAAAAGGGAACTGTTTTAGGAACTAACAATATTTGGGGATATAAAAAAGAAAAAGGGAAACTTGTAGTAGATGAAGAGGAAGCTACTTTGATTAAAAAGATTTTTAATATATATGCAAATGATAATAAGATAGGACTTAAAAAATTATCTGAAAACTTAGCAAGTCAAGGATTTTATAATCACAATGATAAACCATTCCATCAAAATACATTAAAGAAAATTATTCAAAATCCCAAATATAAAGGCTATTATACAGGGAGGTTATCAACTGTAATAGATTATCGCACAAAGAAACGCAATTTTTATGATAAAAAAGAGTGGATAACATACAAAGATTTTTCTAAAGTTCCACCTATTGTGTCGGAAGAATTATGGGATAAGGCTAATTACAAATTATTAAAAAGGGGAAAAGTAACAAAAGTAAATGCACAAACTAAATATCCTTTATCTGGTAAAGCTTATTGTAATAAGCATAAATGTAGTTTTGTAAGAAAAATTAGACATTACAAAAACAAGCCAGATGTTATATATTGGTATTGTAGCAAATTCCATAAAACAGGCAAGAAAGAGTGCTCACCAGCATATATTAGAGAAGCAGATGTATATGACAAACTAGTAGAACAACTTAACCAATACAAAATTAATAAGCAAGAAATTTGTAAAGATTTATTAAATTTGTATAAAGAAGCTTTTACACGAGAAGAGAAAATAGTGCAAAGGAAAAGTTTAGAAAAAGAGCAATATAAACTTATAAAAAAGAAAGAGAGATTATTAGATTTAGCATTAGATAAAGTTTTTACAAAAGAAGAGGTGGAACAAAAGAATATAGAACTTACAAGAAATATAAAACAAATACAAGAAGAATTAAAACGCCAACTAACAGAACAGGATAAAATACAAGAGTATCTAAAAGAAATAGAGAAAAACATTTTAACAGAATTAGAAATATCTAAAGCTAATGTGGAAGAATACATAGATGTGCTAATAGATAAAATTATAGTAGAAGAAACTGCTAAAAACGAATATAAGTTAAAGCTAATATTTAAAAATTAGTACTAGAAATAGTCAAAAATAAAAAACGGGATTTGGAGGAACGTCCCCCAATCCCGATTTACTTACGTTTTATTATAAAAGTAATAATCCCTATAATGCCAATGATTAGTACAACTAAAAGTATAACTTTTTGATAATTTGTATTTATATTTTCTGTTTGATCTGAGTCTTTGTGCTCAGCTTGTTCTGATATTTCCGATTCATTTTCACTCTCAGGTTCTGCTTCTGGAACAACTACCTCATCAATATTAGTATTTACTATATCTTCTTCATCAGTTAGTACCGGTGCAGTAGCAACTATTAGTTCTTCTTTCATATCATCTACTAAAGAAACTTGTGCATTATTTTCAATAGATGGTTTTATAATTTCATCACTTGTATTAGTATTGTGAGAAGGTTTATCATTACCACTAGTAGGAAAATCTACATCAGTATCAGTGTTAGGTGGTAAAATTACATCAGAATTATCATTTTCTGGTAAATCCTCATCAGTAGGTGGTAATAAATCACTGTCATCATCTTCCGTTTCTTCGTTTTCTGGAGGAATAGTATCATTTCCCTCATCATCTTCTTCGACATCAGGAGGTATATCTGTATTAGTATCGTCATCTTCAGGTGGTAAAGCAGGCTTACTATCTTCATCATCCGGAGGCTGAATCTCGCCATTCTCTTCATCGTCAGTAGGTGGTATAACTGGATCTGTATTATCACCATTTTCTGGTGGAGTAACTGGAGGTGTAATAGGCGGTGGTGAATTATCAACTATTTTTATTTTTAATGTAAAACTACTAATATTATTATCAGAATCTTTTACTTTGTAGGTTACATCATAGGTATCTGGTACTTTGTTATTAAAATCTGTTATTAGAGTAGTGTTATTTTTGCTAATTGTAATAGGTCCATCTTCATTATCTGTTGCTTTAATTAATGAATATAGATTTACACTTGTACCAACTTCAAATTCTAAGCTTGTAGCATTAAGTGTAATTTTTGGACTACCACCACGCTTAATTGCATTAATTAATTCAATATATGGAACTTTATCAGCATCTCTTAATTGTTCATAAGCACTAATAATAGTTGCTTTTCTAGAAATATTAATATTCTTATTAGTAAGTTCTTTTTCTGTTACAGTTGCAGCATAATCATCAATAATTTTTGTTAAATAACCTTTTAAACTAATATATGCTAATTCATCAGCATCTTCATTATTCATATCTTCACGAATCAATCCATTATCAATTACTGTATATGTTGTTGTGGCACCAATTGCTCCATATTCTGGTACAATTTGATTTAATAAAGTGTTGTAAGCTCTAACTTTTGTAGCATATTTATCTGGATATGTAATTTCTATTTTGTATCCTGGTTGTAAATGGATTTCATGACTTCCTTTATCAAAATCAAAATACCCACCAGTGGTAGTAGCTTTTGAAACTACACTTCCTTCTGAATTATATATTGTTACTGCTTCATTGCCACTCATTTTAGATTGATTAGGATATGAAATTTCTACTTTGTTGTAATTATCTTTAAAAGCTAATTGATATGCGATTGTATCAAAATTGTATCCTAATACTTGTATTTTTAAATAATTATCATATGTTGTTTCTTTAAGATTTTCATAAGTATAAGTGTAAGTATTTAAACCATCCTGCTTTATTTGGATATAAGTATGTTCTTGGGAATAGCCATTAAGTATAGGCATTTGCAAATAATATGCTCCAATTGGAATGTCTGTTAATTCTAAAGTAAAGTCAGTAATGTTATATGAATTAATGATGTTTTCTCCATCTTTTAATAAAACTATTTTTCCATTTAATACAGAGATATCATCAATATCAATAGTTAATGAAGCAGTTGAAGTAATACCATATTTTTGGAAAACATCATTACTTAGCAGTGAATATTTTTTGTTAATTCCTTCACCAACCATAATTGTATTTAAACCATCTTGATTTGTCATATCTGCTAAGATATTTATTAAAGGGTAGTTTGACTCATAGACTTTAGCCTTTACTTCATTAGATATATCTAGTCCCCATGCATCCATGTAAGGAAGAATATTTACATTATAGATATCTGCAATGGCTTCTACATAAGCATCTTGATTTGTCATTGTTCTACCAAGATTTAGTTGTTCACGATACCAGGAGAACATTTTGGCATATGTTGTTCCACCTTCAAAAGAATCAAGTAAATTAATAATTACGTACAATCTACTTGGCTCATCAATTTCTAAAAATGTTTTACCAGCAAGTCTTTCGGCATTTCTGCTTTCTTCAATTACAGGTAATTCGCCAAGCCAATTCCCTGGATGAAAATAAATACTTTTATCTATTTGAATATAATATCCTAAAATATTATTAGCAACTTCACCTAATTGCATTTCACCTTTTCCAAGTGTTCCTTGGTAACCATGCGCAAGTTCGTGTAATCCACCCCAGTTCATTTCGAAAAATGATCCCATACTTGCATTATTAACTCCTACATGGTCACCTGCATAATAAGCTGCTCCAATACCATGAACATTAGCTTTTATAACATATTTTGTCCTAACATTTTGGTCAGTTATTTTTATAGGATTAAAATCTAAACCTATATATTCATCCATTTTTTCTACAACTTTTTGGTAATATTCTAAAAACTTATCTATAGAGCTAAAACCATTAGCATAGTAGTTTGACATATATTTCATATCTGTGAAAGGTACAACTAATAACAAAGTTTCACTTTCAACTACAGCATAGCTATTTTGACTTGCTGTCCATTCATGTCTAAAAGTATCTTCATTATCTAGATAATGATAATAGTCTAGAGGAGCAATTGTTTCATCATATTCTAATTCTACTTTGTAAGTTTTATTAATTAATGTATTAGCTTTGGATAGAACAGGAGTTCTTACTAAAGGAACAGCGTCATATCCAATATTATCTTTAATGTTTTGAAGTGTAATCCATTCTCCTGTTGTAGGAAGAGTTGTTGAGCTTTCTGTATGTGAGTCATTGTTCATAAAATCGATTCTTAAACTTGTTTCTGCTGATAAAATACGTGCATTTATACTTTGATTTTCAGCAAGGAATACTCCAAAAATTTGCCTATCACCATAATTACATCTAGAAAATTCTGCTAAATCCATATTCCATACAGAAGGTGTGGTATATAAAGTCCTTTCTACTGTGATTTTTGCATCTTCATCATCTGTTACAATTACAGGAACCACTAGAGACGTTGTATTATTATGAGAATCAGTTACTGTATAAGTAATTTCGTAATTATTTACTTCGTTTACATTAACTTGTCCAGAATGTTTTATTTTAGGAGTTAAATCTCCATCTTCAAAGTCTCGTGCAAATATTCTAAATCTGGAATCTAATACATTAAATTCATCAATAATACCTTGTTTTATCGTTATTTTTGTAGTTCCATAAAATACAGGAGCATTTGTTTTACTCCAATAACTTTCTGAATTTCTTTTTTCGTCTGTTGTTTTATTTGTTGATGTAGCATAAGCTATGTTATTAAATGAATTTAATACTAATTGTAAAATCAGAGTTATAATAATTAAAAGTGAAATTTTCTTTTTCATTTTTTTATCAAACTCCTTTACAAAAAATTGTTAGGGTAAAATCAAAATTTTAATAACAGTTTAATTGTAACATGCTAGTATCAAGGCTTTCAACAAGAATATATTGGTAAAAATAGCAAAAATAGGAATCATAATTTGGGACTTTTGACCTTTCTCGGGGGCTGGCTTTCGTGATGCTCCGGGATTTGGGGACGTTCCTAAAATCCCGAACGTTTCTAAATCCCGATTTCGATAATTTCTTTCCCTGTCATTTCACAAGGAATATTAATTCTTTTAATAAAGCTTTTATCTAAATCTTTAAAATTATTAATTCCAATATCATAAACTTGGTAATCAATACCATTATTTTTTAAAGCTTTTACAGTTTCTTTAGTATATGCACCATAAGGATATGCAAATACCTTTAGAGGCTGTTTTCCAAGATGTTTTTCTATTTCTTCATATGATTCTTTTACATCATCACGAACTCTTCTTGCAGGAAATTTATCATAAAAAATATGATTTGTACTATGACTAAATATTTCTACAAGACCGCTATTTTGCATTTCTAGGCAATTATCCCAACTTAAATATTTAATACCATCAAGTTCTTTTCCTATTTTGCTAGTTATGATGAAAATAGAAGCTTTTACATTATATTTTTTCAAAATCGGATAGATATATTCATAATTACTGTAATATCCATCATCAAAAGTAATAATTATTGGTTTATTAGGAAGGGTGCTTTTCCCAGAATAGGCATCATTTAAATCTTTAAAAGAAATTATGCTATATCCATTATCTAAAAGTGTTTTAATATTTTCTTCAAAACTTTCAGGTGTATTTATATAATTAAAATTATCTGGATCAGAATCGGGAACTGTAGTTACAAAATTATGATAAAGCAATACTGGAATAGCAACATCGTTTCTTTTTTTACTGCTGTGTTGATTAACAGCATATATTACTATACCTATAATCAATACAGCACATAGTAGTAATATAATTATTTTTTTTGTTTTCAATATAATCACCTCAATTTATTGTATTATTTTTGGACAGCTTTTGACACAATTCACCATATTTGGACAATTCTCATATGATAATATGAGGTGATAAGAATGTTTTTAACATCATTTATATGTGCATTTTTATATCTTATTTGTTCAATATGTATAAATATTAATTGGATTAATGATATAGCATGTTATTTTGGATATTTCTTAGCAATTTATTTAGTAGTATTTGTAGCAATAATTCCTGGATTTAATTATGTTTTTAATTTTGTAAGTTTGTTATTTAAGAAGAAAGAAAAGAAATTATGGTGCAAAGATGAAGATGTTACTATTTTAATTCCGGTTTATAACGCAGAAAGAACAATAAAAGATACGTTAGTTTCTATAAAAGAACAAAAATATTCTGGAAAAATATATGTAAAAATTATTGATGATGGTTCAACAGATAACACTTTAAAACTATTAAAAGCTATGGATTTACCAGATAATATTTCTATTATAGAGGCAGAACACAAAGGAAAAGCAGAAGCTCTTAATAAGGGCTTAGAAGAAGTATGTACTAAATATACAATAACTGTAGACAGTGATACAGTTTTACACCCATTAGCTATAAGAAACATTATGAATAAATTAATAAATTCTAATAAAAATACAGTAGCTACAGCAGGTTGCTTATTTGTTAAAAATAGCAAGAAAAGTTTTATTACTAAACTGCAGGAATGGGACTATACTTTAGGAATATTTGGAGTAAAATTTATTCAAGGTAACTATAATTCAACACTAGTTGCACAAGGTGCATTTAGTGCATATAAAACTAAAATGTTAAAAGAAATAGGCGGATGGCAGAACAGTGTTGGGGAAGATATTGTATTAACTTGGCAAGCATTAAGTGAAGGATATGAAACAAATTTTGCTAAAAATGCAATTGCATTTACAGAAGTCCCAGAAAAATTCAAAGAGTTAGGAAAACAAAGAAAAAGATGGGCTAGAGGTATGATTGAAGCATTTAAGAAAGTTAAAGTCTTTAGATCAAAGAAACTTAAGTTAAAACCTAAATTCTTAATGTCATTAAATTTATTTTTCCCATTTACAGATTTGGCTCTTCTTATCTTTGTAATATTAGGTTTAATATTATTACTGTTAGGAAATCCTCTATTAATTGGATGGATATCATTACTGGTAATTCCATTTGGACTACTACTTTGCCTATTAATAGAAATTAGAAGAAAAAATATGTTAAAAGAAATTGATTGTAAATTAGAAAAAAGAAGTGTATTAGCTTTTATAGTTTATGTTTTATTATATGCAGTTATTTTGGCTCCTTATTGTTTAATAGGATATATTTCAGAATTATTTAATTGTAAAAAGAAATGGTAAATTTACCAAACTGTCACTCCCATGCACATGGTAAGTGCCTGCTTACCAGAAGTACATGCACATTTAAAACACCTATCCAAATTAAAAGCAATTCTAGGTAAAAATCCTAAATCTTCCAGAATAGTAAATAGAGGGAAGAATATTGCCATAGGTGGAAGCATAACAGAGATAACCCATGTAACAGTTTGATATACTCCGTTTACAAGTAAACTGGTAAGCCAGCTAGGAGAATGTAGGTACTCAAAGAAAACTAAGATTTTATCTTTTAAACTAGTAAAAAAATCTGATAAAAGTTGGGAAGGATAATTTGCACCAACTATTGTAATCCAAAATAATAAACACAGAAAAAGCAGCATTATTGGAATTCCGAATTTCTTGGAAGTTAATATTTTATCTATTTTTATTGTTCGTTTTGTATAATTAACTTCTTTATATGTACAAACAGCATTAGTAATATTTTCGCATTGTTTTAGAATACTAGTTAATAAAGAATTTTCTATATTAGAAGCAGTTATATCATTTCGTGCAAGTAAACAGCCAATCTCATCCAATTTTGCATTTATATTAGTTGTATTTAAATTAACTTGAAAATTATTAGAAATTGAGGCAAGCAATCTTTCATTATTACATATTAATTTTAACGAAATCCATCTAGAAAGAGGAAATTGAACATCTATCTCAGAAGAAAGTAAAGCTATGCTATCTTCTATGATTGGAATATATTTTATAATCTTAGGTGTAGGAGAAATTTTGCCAGAGCAAACATTAGTAATCTCGTTTTTTAGATTAACTAATGTTTTTTTCTTTTTTCCAATTGTACCTACTACTGGTACACCTAATAGAATAGCTAATTTTTTTAAATCTATATTTATTCCTTTTTTCTTTGCCTCATCTAATAAGTTTACACAAACTATTATGTTAGAACTAATTTCCATTATTTGAAACACTAAGTTCAGATTTCGTTCTAAAGAGGTTGCATCAATAACAATTACTATAGCATCAAGCTTTTCGAAACAAATAAAATTTCTAGCGATTTCTTCTTCCTCAGAATTAGACATTAAAGAATAGGTTCCGGGAATATCAACAATAGTAAAATTATCACTATTAAATTTATAATGCCCTTCGCAATTGCCAACTGTTTTTCCGGTCCAATTACCAGTATGTTGTTTCATTCCAGTTAAACTATTAAAAATTGTGGATTTGCCAACATTGGGATTCCCAACAAGAGCAACTTTATAAGAAGACATAAAATCACCTCTGTATTTAATAATATGAAGAGTTTATATAGAGGGTTACTATATTTATATAGAGACAATGATTTTTCGTGTATCTTCGCTTCTGAGTGCAATTATAGTTCCCCTTATTAAGTACGCGGTAGGATCTTTAAAAGGACTTCTAAATACAGGTGTAATATTTGAATTTTCTATAATTCCTAAATCAAACAATCTTCTTTTTATAGCCTGATTACAATTTATATCTATAATTTTAGAGGTTTTGCCTATTTTTACGGTATCTAATGAGCAAAAATTCATAGTAATTCACCACCAGTAAACATAATTTATTACTTTATAATATGCAAGAAATTAGAGTATTGACAAATAAAAATATTAATATAAAATATGAAAAGTAAAGGAATAATAAAGGAGAGATTAATATGGCAAAAAGATTAAGAGGATTTGAAATAGCAAAAGGATGGGAAGATAAAGATATACATATTCCAGTAAGAAAGACTAAACATGCAGCAGCATATGATGTAGAAGCAGCAGAAGATGTTGTTATACCAGCATATAAACCAGGAATAAAACCAACTTTAATTCCAACAGGATTAAAAGCATATTGCCAAGATGATGAATGGTATATGTTAGCCAACAGAAGTAGCGGACCTAAAAAAGGATTTGTAATGGCAAATAGTATAGGTATAATAGATGCAGATTATTATGGAAATGAATCTAATGATGGACATTTTTATTTCCAATATTTTAATTTCCAAGACCATGATATCGAGGTAAAAAAAGGAGATGTAATTGGGCAAGTTATATTCCAAAAATTCTTAACAACAGATGATGATGCAGCAGAAGGAACAAGAGTAGGAGGATTTGGTTCTACAGATAAGAAATAGGAATTCGAATATGCAGTAGATAATCCAAAAAGACAATAAAAAATATATAAGCCTTAAAATGCAGAATTACTAACGGGTTCAGCAATTTTAAAGCTAAAAAACCATTACCAAAAGTTTTGACTTTTGGTAATTTTTGTAGTATAATAAGAGTGTTGATAATTGAATAGACATTGAAAGGAGTGACTTGCATGTTTAATGTAGGCGATAAAATTGTTTACCCTATGCACGGGGCAGGAGTAATAGATGCAATAGAAGAAAAGGATATCTTAGGGGAGAAGCAAGCGTACTATATACTAAAGATGCCAGGTGAAGTTAAAGTAATGGTGCCAACAGCTAAAGCTGAAGAAATAGGGGTAAGAAGCATTATAGATAAAAGCAGTGCCGAAAAAGTCTTCAGAGTTTTAGAGTCAGACGAAACAGAAATGTCTATGAACTGGAACAAGCGTTATAGAGATAATATGGATAAAATGAAAAGTGGAGACATATATAAAGTTGCAGACGTTGTTAGAAACTTAAGTTTTAAACAAAAAGAAAAAGGTTTATCTACAGGCGAAAAGAAAATGCTAAATAACGCAAAACAAATTTTAGTAAGTGAACTTGTTTTAACAGAACATGCTACACAAGACGAAATAGAGCAAATGGTTGATAGTAAAATTTCAACATCATATGAAGAATATAAAGTAGACTCAAATATTTCTGCATCAGATATAAGCAGCGACATTGTAAGCAAATTCATACCATTTAATTCAGATGATATAAATAAAAAAGCATCTAATGATTAATACTTAGGAGAAAGAAATTTTAATTTCTTTCTTTTATTGTCTGTATAGCAACAATGAAAAATGTAATTGGTGTATTTAGATGATAAATGTAAACACACCAATTATATTTTAATCAAAAGATAACTCTTGTAAAAATTAGGCGAAGCCAATTTAAATTTGACAGGAGTTAATTTTTTGCAAAAATTTCCTTCTAAAAATATAGTTTTGTATACATAAAAGAAGGATTTATTGTTAAGTTGTCGAATATTAATTTATAGGGGAATTTTGCGCCATAATGCCAAAAAACGAAAAAAACATTTACAAAATAAGGAAAAAGTAGATAGCAAAGTTCTTTGTAAAAGAAAGGTAGGAAAATGATACGATATAGTGATGAACTTATAGATGAAATAAAAAACAATAATGATATTGTAGACGTTGTATCACAATATGTACATTTAAAAAGAAGTGGAAGAAATTATTTTGGATTATGTCCATTTCACAACGAGAAATCACCTTCTTTTGCAGTTTCTCCAGATAAGCAAATATTTCATTGTTTTGGTTGTGGTGTCGGAGGCAATGTAATTCACTTTATAAGTAAAATAGAAGGAATTAATTTTAGAGAAAGTATAGAATTACTTGCAGAGCGAGCAAATATAACATTACCAAAATTAGAAAGTATTGGCGATAATAAAACTCAAGAATTAAAAGACAAAATATATCAAATAAATAAAAACGCGGCCTATTTTTATCATGAAAATTTGTACAAGCCAACAGCTAAAGCTGCTCAAGAATATGTTAAAAAAAGAAAATTAAATAATGCAACATTAAAAGAATTTTTAATTGGTTATTCAGGCAATTTTAATGAATTATATAATTTTTTAAAGAGCAAAGGCTTTTCTGATGAAGCAATCTTAGCTTCAGACTTGGTAAACAGGAATGACCGAGGTCAATTTATAGATAGATTTAGGCACAGATTAATGTTTCCTATACAAGATGTAAGGGGAAGAATTATAGCTTTTGGTGGTAGAGTTTTAGATGATTCTAAACCTAAGTATATAAATTCACCAGAAAATTTAGTATATAGTAAAGGTAGACATTTATTTGGTCTATATAATGCAAAAAAACATGATACAAAAAAAATCTTAATAGTAGAAGGATATATGGATGTTATATCATTACATCAAAGAGGTATAACAAATGTAGTAGCTTCTTTAGGTACAGCTATGACAGAGGCACAAGGAAGGCTCTTAAGACGAAGTTCGGAGCAAATTATATTAGGTTATGATGCTGATGGTGCTGGGCAAGAAGCTATAGTAAGAGGACTAGATATATTAAGAAATTTAGGTTGTGATGTTCGAGTTTTACAAATTTCTGGAGCAAAAGACCCAGATGAATATGTTACAAAATATGGGCCAGAAAGACTAAAAAAATGTATTGATGATGCAATATCTTTAGTAGAGTTTAAAGTTAGAGTTTTAAAAAGAACATTAAATCTTGACAATACTGCAGACAAAATAAAATTCTTAAATGAAGTTGCAAAAATATTAGCAAGAGTCGAAAACAGTATGGAACAAGAAATATATATAGAAAAAATTTCAAAAGATTATGATATTTCAAAAGAAGCATTATATTCGGAAATTAAAAAAATATTATATCCTAAAAATGCTAGTTCTAAAATTCTAGAAAAAAGAAATACTCAGTATAACATAGTAAAAAAAGAAGATACTAAAATTAGTGAGGCAAGATTAAAAAGAGAAAATACAATAATTGCAATGTTGCTTATGTCTAATGCAAATGTATATTCTAAAATAAAAAATAAGATAAAGCCTGAAGATTTTAAGTATGAAAAAAATAAAAAAATTTTAGAAAGAGTTTATGCAGAATATGAAAAGGGTATAACAGAGATATATGATGTTTTAAGTTTATTTGAAGATGAAGATATTATAAATCACATAACAGAAATTATGGCAAAAGATTATGGTATTACAGATATAGACAAAGGAATTGATGATATTTTAAATACATATGAAAGAGAAAATTTAAAAGAAAAACGAGATGAAATATTAAAATCTTTAGAGGATTCTGAACTTGATAATGAAAGTAAGTTAGCACTTGAGAGAGAATTAAATGACATAATTATTAAACTTGCGAAATAACTAGGAGGTTATAATGAAAAAGATAGAAGGACAAGAAGAAATAACAGAAAAAAATGATGCTCAAGAAATTGAAAGAGCAGAAACAGAAAAAAAAGTAAAAAGAATATTAGATTTTGCAAAGAAGAATAAAAAAATAACTTATGGGGATTTAGCTGCTGAGTTAGACGATTTATCAACAGAACAAATGGAAAGAGTATTTGATGCTTTGGAAAAAATGGGTGTTGATATTGGTAAAGATGACGATTTAGATGAAGAAGGTCCTGATGAAGAGGATTTACAAGAAGTAGAAGATTTAAAATTAGATGAAATTGATGTTGCAGGTTACGAGAGTAGTAATATTGATGACCCTGTTAGAATGTATTTAAGAGAAATAGGTAAGATACCACTTCTTACATATGAAGAAGAATTAGATTTAGCAAAAAAAGTTTTAGAGGGAGACGAAGAGGCTAAACAAAAATTAGCAGAATCAAACTTAAGATTAGTTGTAAGTATTGCTAAAAAATATGTTGGAAGAGGAATGCTATTTTTAGATTTAATACAGGAAGGTAACATGGGACTTATAAAGGCTGTTGAGAAGTTTGATTATACTAAAGGATTTAAATTTAGTACTTATGCAACATGGTGGATAAGACAAGCTATTACAAGAGCAATAGCAGATCAAGCTAGAACTATAAGAATTCCAGTACACATGGTAGAAACAATTAATAAATTAATTCGTACCTCTAGACATTTATTACAACAATTAGGTAGAGAACCAACGCAAGAAGAAATTGCAGAAGAAATGGAAATGCCAGTTGAAAAGGTTATGGAAATTCAAAAGATTGCTCAAGACCCAGTTTCTTTAGAAACACCAATTGGTGAAGAAGATGATAGCCACTTAGGTGATTTTATAAAAGACGAAGATTCTCCAGAACCACAAGATTCTGCAGCATATACATTACTAAAAGAGCAATTAGAAGAAGTTATGAGTACATTAACACCTAGAGAAGCTAAAGTATTAAAACTAAGATTTGGTTTGGAAGATGGAAAAGCTCGTACTTTGGAAGAAGTCGGAAAAGAATTTAAGGTAACTCGTGAAAGAATTAGACAAATAGAGGCAAAAGCCTTAAGAAAACTAAGACATCCAAGTAGAAGTAAAAAATTAAAAGATTATATGAGCTAAAACATATAAAAGGGAAAAATATAGCAATAGAAAATTATGTAAACGCCTTTAAAAGATTGACTTTAGGGCGTTTTTTTGCTATAATATATATATCTATGGAGATAAAATAAAAAGAGAGGTGAAAATCTTAGTATAGCTAAGATAATTAATTATGAAAAGTAAAGTTATTAGTAATAAAAGAAATATATTTGGAATTATAAAAGAAACTGTTTTTGGTAGTATGGCAGATTTCTTCAGAACATTAGGAAGCACAGACGAAGACGAAATACAAGAAGAAGTTGTAACACCAGATGAAAAAGCTGGAGTAGCTGAAGTAGAAGCAACTACTTTAAAAGAGAAGACAGATTATTTTTATGTTACAGCAGGAAAAACCAAAAAATTTGATGGATTAGCTTCATATAAAAGAAAAGTAGATACAATAGAAGCAGTAAAAGCACATGAAGAAAAAGTAAAGAATAGTCAAGAAAAAGTAGAAGATAAAGAGCAAGACAAAGGTTCTGCTAGAACAAGAGGAGCAAGATAAATTAAATATAACTAAAAAACACATTAGAAATATTTCTAATGTGTTTTTTTGTTGCTAATTGTTTTAGTATATACGTAAAAGATCGTCGGTTTTTACGTAAATAACAAGGTTAAGTTACATATGTCCGTGCGATTGCAAAGCAATCTGTACATGTGTCGAAGCCACTTTTCTTATATAATAAAAAAATCCAGATTTTATCTGGATTTTTGGTAGCGAAGATGTGATTCGAACACATGACCCTTCGGGTATGAACCGAATGCTCTAGCCAACTGAGCTACTTCGCCATTTGCTGTAACAGATATTATTATAATAGCATATCCTTTTTTTGTCAATAGAAAAGCGAAAAAAAGATTTTTGATTGTATTCTAGCAAGGGACTACAAATAAAAATGACTAACAAAAGTTAGCCGAAATAATTAATATAATTTTAAAGTGTCCTCGATAACATATGAAACAGGTAGTACATCGTCATTATCAATATTAATTTTAAAATTAACATCGTTTTTCTCATCTTTAAAAACAGAAATAGTGACAGTACCTATGTACATTTAAATCATCTCCTTTTCTTTGGTGTAAAAGAGATGATATCAGATAAGAAATGCAATGTCTGTCGAAAGATGTCGAACGATAAAAATATTTTAAAATTTTTTATTAGTTTATTTTTCAGGATCATTTAGTATAGAGATACTAGCCAAGGTATCACCTAATTGTGTAAAGAAAGCAGCCAATATTTCGATTTCTTTTTGAGTTTTATCTTTAGCTATTGTACAAGCTAATATTGATATAAAAAGAACAAATTCGCAAGAAGAATCCATAAAAAACCTCCCATTATATAATATGTATATATTAGAAAGTTTATAATAATTTAGTCCTGGCAACTTGAAAAAACTAATTGTTAAATTAAGAAAAATGTGATAACATAACAAGAAGAATTAAGATGAACTTTGGGGACGGGGTTAAAAGTTCATTTGTTTAACATAAAATTTGAACTTTAAGCTCCGTACCTCGAGTTCAAAAGGAGAGGAAAATGCCTGATTTTGTACACTTACACATACATAGTGAGTTTAGTTTATTAGATGGAGCAAATAGAATAAAAGATTTGCCGGTGAGGGCAAAAGAACTTGGTATGAAAGCAATGGCAATAACAGACCATGGTGTTATGTATGGTGTTATTGACTTTTATAAAGCATGTAAAAAAGAAGGTATCAAACCAATAATTGGTTGTGAAGTATATGTAGCTTCAAGAACGAGATTTGATAAAGAACCACAAGATAAAAAATATTATCATTTGATATTGCTTGCAAAAGATAATAAAGGATATCAAAATTTAAGTAAATTAGTTTCTTTAGGATTTACAGAAGGTTATTATTATAAACCTCGTATAGATTTAGAAATACTAGAAAAATATCACGAAGGAATAATTTGTTTAAGTGGATGTTTAGCGGGAAGCGTAAGTCAAGCAATATTAAATGGAAACATAGAAGAGGCTGAAAATGTTGCAAAATGGCATAAGAATGTATTTGGAGATGATTATTACTTAGAAATACAAAATAATGGTGTAAAAGAACAAGTAATGGTTAATCAAAAGATAATTCAAATTGCAAGAAGATTGGATATTCCAATTGTTGCAACAAATGATGCTCATTATCTAAAAAAGGAAGATGCATATAATCACGAAGTATTGCTTTGTATACAAACTGGAAAACGTATGACAGATGAAGATAGAATGAGATTTGAAACAGATGAATTATATGTAAAATCTCCAGAAGAAATGTCAGAGTATTTTAAGAATTTTCCTGATGCTATAGAAAACACAGTGAAAATAGCCGAAAAGTGTAATGTAGAGTTTGAATTTGGACATACAATTCTTCCTAATTATGATGTGCCACCAGAATATGCAACACATTATGATTATTTTAAAAAATTATGTGATGATGGTATAAAGAAAAGATATGGTGAAAATCCTTCACAAGAAATATTAGATAGAGCAGCATACGAACTTAAGATAATATCACAAATGGGATATGTAGATTACTATTTAATAGTTTGGGATTATATAAATTATGCAAAATCTGTAGGTATACCAGTAGGACCAGGACGTGGTTCTGGTGCGGGTTCAATCTTAGCATATGCAATAGGTATAACAGATATAGACCCTATGAAGTATAATTTACTTTTCGAAAGATTTTTAAATCCAGAAAGAATAAGTATGCCCGATTTTGATGTAGACTTTTGCTATGAAAGAAGAGGAGAAGTAATAGATTATGTAGAAAGAAAATATGGTAAAGACCATGTTTCACAGATTATTACTTTTGGAACAATGTCTGCTAGAATGGTAATTCGTGATGTTGGAAGGGCACTAGATATGCCATATGCTGAATGTGATAAATTAGCAAAAATGATACCAAACGAATTACATATAACTATAAAAAAGGCAATGGAACAAAATAAAGAGTTACGAGATTTATATGAATCAGATGACGAAATTCATAAGATGTTAGACATTGCTATGGCATTAGAAGGAATGCCAAGACAGGCTTCTACACATGCATGTGGTATAGTTATAACAAAAGAGCCTGTAGATACATATGTGCCTTTATATGTAAGAGATGGGCAGATATCAACACAATTTATAATGACAACATTGGAAGAATTAGGCCTTCTAAAAATGGACTTTTTAGGACTAAGAACACTTACAGTTATACAAGACGCCATAGATTTAGTAAAAGAAAATAGGGGAATTGATGTTGAATTTGATAAAGATATGAATGATCCTAATGTATATAAATTATGGCAAAACGGAGAATCAGTAGGAATATTCCAATTTGAAAGTCAAGGTATGACAAACTTTATGAAAGAATTAAAACCAGACTGTTTGGAAGATATTATAGCTGGAGTTTCATTATACAGACCTGGACCAATGGACCAAATACCAAGATATATTAAGAATAAAAAAGATCCAGAACATGCAGAATATACACATCCATCATTAATACCAATTCTCAAAGTTACATATGGTTGTATGGTTTACCAAGAACAAGTTATGCAAATAGTTCGTGACTTAGCAGGTTATTCATTAGGTAGAGCTGACTTAGTTAGACGTGCTATGGGTAAGAAAAAGCTAGATGTAATGGCAAAAGAAAGGGAGTATTTTATTCATGGTCAAACAGATGAGAATGGAAATGTAGTAATTAAAGGTTGTATAAGAAATGGTATAGATGAGGCGTCTGCTAATAAAATATTTGACGAAATGGCAGAGTTTGCCAAATATGCATTTAACAAGAGTCATGCTGCTGCATATGCGGTAGTATCATATAGAACCGCTTATTTAAAGACATATTATCCAGAAGAATTTATGGCAGCTACCTTAAATAGCTTTTTAGGAAATTTAGATAAAATTCCTATGTATATTGATGAATGTAAGAGATTAAAAATAGATATTTTAAAACCAGATATTAATAAAAGTTTTACTAAATTTACTGTTGACAATGGAAAAATAAGATTTGGTTTGGGTAGTGTTAAAAATGTTGGAATTGCAGCGGTAAATGCGATAGTAAAAGAAAGAGAAGAAAATGGTGATTATGAAAGCTTTACAGATTTTTGCGAGAGAATGAAAAATGAAGCAGTAAACAAAAAATGTATAGAAAGTTTAATTAGAGCGGGAGCATTTGACGAATTTGAACAAACAAGAGCAACTTTACTTGCATCATTTGAGGGAATATTAGATACAATTCAAGACACAAATAGAAAAAGTTTTGCAGGTCAAGTTACAATGTTTGATTTAGCTGCACCAGAAGATAATGTAAATGAACTTAAATATACATTTAATGAGCAGAAAGAATTTTCAGAGAAAGATTTACTTTCTATGGAAAAAGAAATGCTTGGAATATATATTTCTGGTCATCCATTAGAAAAACTAAGGGCTCAAATTGAAAAAGAAACAAATGTAAATTCAATGAAACTTAAAGAATTTGCAAATTTACAATCTACAGTTTTAGATGAAGGGGAATTCATAGCAAGAAAAAATGAATTTAAAGATGGTCAATTTGTAAAATATGCTGGAATTATTACAAGTGTAAAGAAGAAATATACAAAGAATAATACTATAATGGCATTTGTAACAGTTGAAGATTTATATGGTACAGTAGAGATTATAGTATTTGAAAATTGTTACCAAGAGGCTTCTAAATATTTAGTAGAAGAAAGTATTGTTATGGTAGAAGGTAGATTAAGTATTAGGGAAGATGATGAACCTAAGATAGTTGCAAGAACTATAAAGCCATTTGGAGACAATACACAAAAAATTCTTACAATTGATATAAACGGAATGGACGAACCACAAAAAGATAAATTAAGAGGTCTTATAAGATTCTTCCATGGAGAAAGAAACAATATGCCAGTGCAAATAATGGAAGATGGTGACCTAAAACCTTGTGGAGCAATTTATTTAACAGATGAAATATTAAAAGAATTTGAGGAAACCGTAGGGAAAGAGAGAATAGAAATATAAAAAAAGGAAATATGTAAATCATATTTCCTTCTTTTTTGCTTATTTGGGTATTATATTTTGATAGAGGGAAAAAAGGAACGTCCCCAAATCCTTGTTCCAAAATACCAATTATAACCATTCACCATATTTTTTAATATATCTGTGTTTTGCAAATTGAGCAATTATACAATAAACAACTGGTGTTAGGAATATTAATGCCATATATCTTAATGGAATTGCAACCAATCCAATTGCAGCTCCTAATGGAGTAAATGGAACTAAGATTGCAAGTAATGATACTATTATAGATGACATATATACTGGTTTTGCTGCATTACTTTGTATAAATGGAACTTTAGAAGTTCTAATAATATGCAATCCAAATAAATTAGATATTATACCATAAGAGAACCATATAGTTTGGAATAATGCTGCATCATTAGGTCCTAATTTAAATACAAACCATAACATAGCAAATACAATTAAATCAAAACATGAACTTAAAGGTCCCATTGAAATCATAAACCTTTTAATTGCTTGCATACTCCATTTTCTAGGCTTCTTTAAAGCTTCTTGATCTACATTATCAAATGGTAAGGTTAATTGTCCAATATCATATAAAAGACTTTGTACAAGTAATTGAATTGGAGTTATAGGGAAGAAAGGTAACAAAATACTTGCAATCAATACTGATATAACTTCACCAAAGTTAAAACTTACAGCAAGTTTGATATATTTTAATAAGTTTGAGAATGTTTTTCTTCCTTCTGTAACACCATCTAATAAGACATTTAAATCTTTTTCTAATAGAATGATATCAGCAGTTTCTTTAGCGATATCAACAGCTGTATCAACAGAGACACCAACATCTGAATTAGTAAGAGAAGGTGTATCATTAATACCATCACCCATATATCCAACTACATTTCCACTTGTTTTTAATAAACGAATAATTCTTGCTTTTTGGATAGGTGATAATTTAGCAAATACATTATGCTTTCTTTTTAACAATCTAATTACACCATTATCAGGTAATTTATCAATTTCACTTCCAAGAATAATTTTATGTGTTTTTATACCTACTTTTTTGCAGATACAATTTGTAACTTCTGCATTGTCTCCTGTTAAAACTATAACTCTAATACCTGCTTCGTTCATACGTTTTATTGCCATAGCTGCAGATTCTTTAGGAGGATCTAAGAAACCAATAAATCCTGTAAGAATCATATTAGATTCGTCGTTTACATCAAAATTAGCTTTACCAGTAACATCTTTTTCACAAACAGCAATAACTCTTAAACCATCTTTATTTAAATCTGTAGACATCTTTTTAATATTCTTTTTTATTTCTGGTGTAATATTAGAAACTTCATCTTTATAAGATACTTTTGTACAAATATTTAAAATTTCTTCTACAGCACCTTTTGTAATCATTTTTAAATGACTTGATTTATCTGTAACTATAACAGATAACATTCTTCTAGTAAAATCAAATGGAATCTCATCAACAACTGCATAGTCATCTTTTAAATGGTCTAAGCCATTTTCTAATGCACGTGCAATAACTGCTTTATCTATATTTCCATCTAATCCAGTTTGATGATAAGAATTTAAAAAGGCATCTTCTAATACACCTATATCTTCGTTACCATGTATATCTAAATATTTTTCTAAAACTATTTTATCTTCTGTTAAAGTTCCTGTTTTATCAGTACAAAAGACATTCATAGAACCAAAACTTTCAACAGAATCTAGTTTTTTTACGATGGTTTTCTTTTTAGACATTCTTACAGCACCTTTAGATAAACAAGAAGAAAGAATTACAGGAAGTAGTAAAGGTGTAATTCCTATTGCTATTGCAACAGAAAAAGTAAAAGCTACCAGTAAATCGTGTTTCCAAGCATTAACTATAAATGTAAGTGGAATCATAAATAGCATAAATTTAGTTAATAATTTACTTATATTTTCAATTCCTTTTTGGAATTCTGTCTTTGGTTTTCCAGATGTAATTGTATGTGCAACTCTACCAAAATAAGTATCATCTGCAACTTTTACAACAACGCATTTGGCAGAACCACTTACAACATTTGTTCCCATAAAACATATATTGTCTAAGTCAGTTATGCTTTCCAATTCATCAATTGACTTTAATTCAGAATCTGGAACTTTTTTTATAGAGTCAGATTCTCCAGTAATAGATGATTGTCCAACAAATAAGTCTTTTGCTTCTAATATTCTTAAATCTGCAGGAACTAAATCACCAGCAGATAGTGAAACAATATCTCCTACAGTAAAATCTTTAAAAGGAATTTTTTGCTTTTCTCCATTTCTAATGACTGTACCTTTGGTTTGTACCATTTCCTTTAATTTTTCTGCAGCTTTATTAGAACGATATTCTTCGAAAAATTCAAGAAATGTACTAATAAGAACCAAACAAATAATAACGATTATATTTGCTGGATTTGGGATAGCAGGTAAAATAATATCTGTATAAATTAAAACAAGTGATATCCCTAAAAGTATGGCATTAAATGGACTAAATAAACTTTCAAAAAAGTAGTGATACCAACGTTTAGGTTTAGCTCCACTTATTTGGTTAGCACCATATTTTTTTTGATTTTCAGCTACTTGGGAAGCTGTTAATCCTGCCATGTTTATATTATATTTTTTTATAAAATCATTTTTGTTAGTTAGTGCTAAATCTCCATATTCTTTTTTTACATCAAATTCTTCAATCTTTTGTGACACTTTAATTTCCCCTTCCTAAATAATTATGTATTGATAATAAATTTATATTTGTATTTGGAATAGTAAATTATTCTTCTAATAGTATTTTACAAATATCTCTAGTTGAATATTTTTTTGCAAGTAATTTTGCGTTAACTTTCATCTGTTTAAATTTTTCTGGATTATTAAGTAACGAGTGTAGAGTTTCATTAATATTCGTACTAGATTTTATCCATATTCCAACTCCTTTTTCCTCAAGAAATTCTGCATTTTGAAATTCCTGCCCAGGAATTGGGTTAATAACGATAATAGGAAGTCCAGAAGCTAAGCTTTCTGATGTAGTAAGTCCACCAGGTTTGGTTACAACTAAATCTGAAACACTCATAAGTTCTGGAACGCTATTTGTATATTCCATAATTTTTATGTCTTCTGACATATTAGAATTGTCAGCAAGTTCTTGAAATTTATTTTTCATTTTTATATTTTTACCAGATATAGCTACGATTTGAATATTATCAAAATCATTTAATAATGAACTTAAAACTTTTAATGTCTTGGTTTTACCAAGTCCAAATTCGCCACCACCAAAAAATAGTATGGTTTTCTTATTTTCTTTTAATCCAAATTGCTTTAAGATTTCTGCTCTATCAAAATTTAATAAAAACTTATTTGACAAAGGTATTCCTGTTGCAAATATTTTTTCTGCTGGCACTTTTTTCTTTATTAAATCTTCTTTCATTTTATTATGTGCAACAAAGAAATAATCAATACATTTTTTACCTACTAACCATTGGTCATGTGGTGCAAAATCGGTCATGATTGATGCTATCTTGCAATTTATTTTATTATGCTTTTTTAAATAACTACACATCTGGCTTGCAAAAGGATGTGTAGAAATAATTAAATCTGGCATATATTCTTGTAATAATGTATTTAATTTTCTAGCTAGTATTTTATTAGATGTGCTAGTTAGTTCTGCTACTGGCCCCTTCTGAGATGTGTAATAAATAGTTCCCCAAGCCCAAGGAGCTTTTTTTGCCATTTCCTTATATGCAGCAGTAGTCAATTTTTCTAAACGTTTATTAACATATTTCATACAGTCAATTATTTCTGTTTCTACATCTGGATAATTGTTTTTTATATAATCATTAATTGCATTTGCGGCAGACAAATGGCCACCACCATATGATGCATAAAAAATTAAAACCTTTTTCATTTTTTTCTCCTATAAAATTTAATTCCAAAAAAATTCTACCACAAACTATTAAAAAATAATAGAAAAACTTGAATAAATTTGGAATTTTTACACAAAATATTTTAAAGAAAAATTTGGAGAAGATGATAGATTGGAGGAAGTAAATTGAAAAGGTATTATAAAATATTATTTCTAATGATAACAGTTTTATTACTTATAGTTTTAATAAATGTTATATCAAAAGATGATTCTAGTAATGTTTATGCAGCTTCTAGCAGTTCAGCGTCGGATTTACAATTAATGGCAAGAGCAATTAATGGCGAAGCAAGAGGAGAACCATACGAAGGACAAGTTGCAGTTGGAGCTGTTATTTTAAATAGAGTTAGAAGTTCAAGTTTTCCAAATACTATAGCAGGAGTTATTTATGAGCCAGGAGCTTTTACAGCAGTAGCAGATGGACAGATAAATGTTCCTATTGCAGAAAATTCTACTGTATATAAAGCTGCACGAGATGCGTTAAATGGTTGGGACCCAACAGGTGGAGCAATATATTATTTTAATCCGGATACAGCAACAAATAAATGGATATGGTCAAGACCACTTATAAAACAAATTGGAAAACACAGATTTTGTAAATAGGAGGATATAAAATGGGTTTAAAGGAAAAAGTTATAGACTGGAAAAACAGATTAAAAGATAGACATATGTTAACAATTATTGTTACTTTAATTGCAATAATAGCAATTCTTGCAATGGTAATTTATAAGAAACAAACAGAATATAGACAAGCATCAGAGAATTCATATAACCAAGCTTTTTATGAATTAGTAGATTATGTACAAAATGTAGAAAATTATTTGGGTAAATCTTTAATTTCTACAACACCGGAACATGGAGCAGAAACTTTGACAAAAGTATGGAAAGAAGCAAATCTAGCTCAAACATATCTATCACAATTACCAATAAGCAGTAACGAACTAGAAAACACATCAAAGTTTTTAAACCAAGTAAGTGATTATAGTTATTCACTATCAAGAAAAAACATAAATAATGAATCTCTAAGTCAAGAAGATTTAGATAATTTAAAAGAACTACATGAATACAGTGTAAATTTAGAAAATGTATTAAATCAATTATCAAACGATATTAATAATGGAAGAATAAAGTGGGGAGAACTTACTAAAAAGGGAAGTAGTGTATTTGCACAACAAGTTAGTAATATTTCAAAAGATAGTTTTGGAAATATAGAACAAGAATTTCACGAATATGCAGGTTTAATTTATGATGGAGCTTTTTCTGAACATATTACAAAAGCAAAGAAAGTAGGTCTTACTGGTGAAGACATAGACGAAGAAGCTGCTAAGAATATTGCTATGGATTTTGTTGGCAGAGATCAAATTAAAGAAATTAATTCTAATGGTTTAGCAGAAAATGCTGATATTCCAACTTATGATTTTAATGTGAAATTAAATAATCAGGATGATTCTAATGAACTTAATATATCTATAACTAAAAAAGGTGGACATATCTTATTTAGCAATTTTAACAGAGATGTAGAAGTGGAAAATATAGATGATGAAACAGCAAATAAAATTGGTTTAGATTTCTTGAATTCAAAAGGATATACCAATATGAAGAGAACTTATTATTTAAAAGAAGAGGGAGTTATGACAATAAATTATGCATATGTACAAAATGATGTAACAATGTATCCTGATTTAATAAAATTAAAAGTAGCATTAGATAATGGAGATATTTTAGGAATAGAGACACAAGGATATTTAAATTCACACACAGAAAGAAATATACCAGAAGTAAAAATATCAAAAGAAGATGCTAAGAAAACATTAAATAAAAATTTAGAGATAAAATCAGAAGGATTAGCAATTATTCCAACCGAATATAAAACAGAAATTCTTTGCTGGGAATTTAAAGGAACAGTAGACGATACAGATTTCTTAGTATATATTAATGCAGAGACAGGTAAAGAAGAAGATATTTTAACAATAGTAAATACACCAAATGGAACCTTAACTATGTAAACCTTTGAACTTTAGGGACGGGGTTAAAAGTTCATATATTCTGTTAACTTAGCCTATATACTAAATAACGAGGATAATGTCTTAATCAAAAGATAATTTGACTATAATAGAAAGAAATAATAAAAAAGAGTACTTAAATGGACGTAGAAGCCATTTTAAGTACTCTTTAAAGATATGATAAGTTGACAATAACCCAAAATTAGCGTAAAATGGAAGAGAAGATTTATTAGAAATAAAAGGAGATTTTTTATGCTGAATAATAATAGATTTCTTGAGAAGATAACATCAAGAACAAAAATATATTTAGCAATTATAGCACTTCTATTAATTATTATATGTATAAATAAGCCTGTGTTTATAGTTCCAGGAATAATCTTATTCATATTAATAATTATTTATTCTTATTGGACAAATAGCAAGCGTAATGCAGAATTATCAAGACAGATTCAAAACTTGACTATGACAATGGATGGAACTGCTAAAAAGTCATTAATAAATTCGCCTTTTCCATTAATAATTATAGAAACAACAGGTAATATCATATGGAAAAGTTCTAAATTTGTTTATGAATTTGCAAATATAGATATAAACAATTATTTAATAGATATATTAGAAGAGATTAAAGAAGATATAGAAGCACAGCAAGATAAAAAACAAAAAACTATTACTAAAAAAGTTCAGATAGGTAATAAAATATATAGTGTTTTAGGTGAATATATTCGTTCAAAACAAAATGATAAGTCTGAATACATAACAATATTGTATTTCTTAGATATAACACAAATTATGAAAGAAAAGAAAAAGTATGAGGATTCTAGAACTTGTGTTGGAATTTTAACTGTAGATAATTATGAAGAAATTATCCAAAGAATAGATGTAGAAAATAGACCACAAGTTATTGCTGAAATAGAAAAGGTAATTTACGACTGGGCAGCATCTACTGGTGGAATAGTTGTTAAGAATGACAGAAATACATTTGTATATGTTTTTGAATATAAATATTTAAAAGAAATTAAAGAAAATAAATTTGATATATTGGATCAAATTAAAGAAATAAATGTTGAAGCTGGAATCCAATTAACTTTAAGTATTGCAATATCAATAGATGGGGATACAAATTATGATAAATATAAAACAGCACTAGAAAGTATGGATATTGTTCTTGGAAGAGGTGGGGACCAAGCTGTTGTAAAAGAAAATGGAAAATATACATTCTTTGGTGGTAGAACTGAAGAAGTAGAAAAGAGAACAAAAGTAAAAGCAAGAACAGTTGCTCATGCTTTAGAAAATTTAATAAAAGAATCAGATAATATTTTAATTATGGGTCATTCAAATGGAGATATAGATTCTATGGGCTCAAGTCTTGGAATTTATAGGCTAGCCAAAACATTAGAAAAAGAAACAAATATAGTAAATAACACATATGGTATGACCTTAAGTAAATTTATAGAAGAACTAGAAAAAGATGATGAGTACAAAGATGCTATTATTGGTAAAAATGAAGCTTTAAACAAAGCTACAAATAAAACTTTATTAATAGTTACAGACACTCATAAGCAAAATTATGTAGAAGTACCAGAATTATTAGATAAGGTTGGTCAAATTGTTGTTATAGACCACCATAGAAGAAGTACAGATTATATAGAAAATGCAACACTAACATTCCAAGAGGTTTATGCATCTTCTGCTGCAGAATTAGTAACAGAAATTTTACAATATACAGATGTAAAAATAAAACTTAAACCTATAGAAGTCGAAGGCTTGTATGGTGGAATTATGGTAGACACTAAGAACTTTACTTTTAAAACAGGTGTAAGAACATTCGAAGCAGCAGCATATTTACGTAAATGTGGTGTTGATATAATCAAGGTTAAAAAATGGTTCCAAAGCGATTTAAATAGTTATAATGAAATTGCAAATATTGTTAAAAATGCAGAAATGTATGATAATTCTATTGCAATTGCTATATATGATAAAGAAGATAAAGATGCAAATCTAATTTGTGCAAAAGCTGCGGATGAATTATTAACTATTTCTGATATTACAGCATCATTTGTACTTGGAAATGTAGGCGATAAAGTATGTATAAGCGGTAGATCTATAGGTGATGTAAATGTACAACTTATACTAGAAAAACTTGGTGGTGGCGGTCATATAACATTGGCTGGAGCACAAGTTGAAGGTATGACATTAGAAGAAGTTAAACAAGAATTAATAAATAGAATTAATGAATATTTTTCAGAGATAGCAAATTAAAATATGGATTTTAAGGGATTTGGGGACGTTCTTCGAATCCCTTTTTTTGTTATAGAAAATAAGTTACATTAATTTTGTTTTGCAGTTGATATACAACAAATTGACAAATTATGTAAAGTGAACTATAATTAATATGTTATGTGTTGTTGGTATCCTAAGGAGGGAAATTTTATGCTAGAATTATTTGTCATCATTGTGTTTTTCCTGTTAGTTTCTTTAGCATTTCTACCATATTTGGCAGTTATACTTTGGGTTCTCCAAATAGGTAATGAAATGGACAATGCAGTGTCAAAAAAGGAACGGTTTAAAGGATATTTCTACATAGTTCTATTAATTGTAGGAATGCTTGTACATGTTTGGTTAGTTTACTATTAGTGGACTAACAAAGATTATTTGTTTTTTACAACACAGAACTGGAAGCCTCCTCGTGGAGGTCTTTTTCAGTTATAGAGCTATAGATATGCGATGTTTCTGCAATGAAAGTATACATAAAGTAATTGCGAGATATGCACATGGCATTTTTGCTAATAGCTCTTTACTGGTTAAAAAATAAGGAATTTTTCTTGTTGATAAAAATATGTGGAAATTGTGGAATACACAAAAGTTATGTGGATAAAAAATAGGTGGATAACACGAAACTGTTAATATAAAAGGGTGGATAATGTGGATAACTATGTGGATAATCATAAAATAGACATAAAAACAACAAAAAACTACAAAAATTGATAAAATATTAAAATTATAAATTTAATATAAAAATATTTGAAAAAAAAATTAATATATGTTACTATGTAAAAAAACGAGGTGATAATATGTCAGATGATAGAAAAATAGAAGTTATAAATGGAAATGGGGATGATTTAGAAATATCACCAGTATATGACCATTTAGATATTGAAAAACCAAATACAGAGAAAAAGAAAGAAATAGTTATACCAAAGGAAAAGAAAAAAGAAGATAAGGATGTAGAAGAAAAAGATACTGATGAAGAAGAATAGGCAACATTGCATTAAATGTTGCCATATTTTTTTGCTTTTATGATAATATAGCTTTATAAAGACTGAAAAATAGGTAGAAATCATGGATTGTAAAAATTAATTTTAGTTTTTAAGCTTAAAGTATTGACAGTTACTGACAAAAATGTTATTATATATCTTGTCCGAAGAAATGGGTCAGTAGCTCAGTTGGATAGAGCATTGGCCTTCTAAGCCAAGGGTCGGGGGTTCGAATCCCTCCTGGCTCACCATTTTGGGAAAACCATACAAGTATTGAATATCAATATTTTGTATGGTTATTTTTTTTCAAAGAATCCAATAAGTGTGCAATAGAAATTTAAATCATAAAATTTAAATTATTGAATAAAACAGAAAGAAGAGGTAGTAAATGGAATTAACAGAAGAAGAAGCACTAAATTTATTAAATAATTTTAAAAATACAGTAAAAGACACAACTTGGATTGAACATTCAATTTGTGTAGGAAATACAGCAGGTAGAATTGCAGAGAAATTAAACTTAGATAAAGAAAAAGCAAAAGTCTGTGGGTATATTCATGATATAGGTAAAGGAACAGCTGAATTTGAAAATCATCCAATGCAAGGATATAAGTATATAAAAAGTCTAGGATATGAAGATGAGTATGCTAATATTTGTTTGACACATTCGTATTTAAATAATGATATAAATTGTGTAGCAGCTGAGATGCATTCAAAAGATATAAACTTTATAGAAGACTTTATAACAAAGCATGAATATACAATTTATGATAAATTAATAACATTATGTGATTTGCTTTCTACGAAGGTGAATGTAACAATAGAAAAAAGATTAATAGATATATATGATAGACGAGGAATACATAAAAATACAGTATACCATCTTAGAGAAGCACAAAAACTAAAGAAGGAATTTGATGAAATGTTAGGATATAGTGTATATAAATTATTTCCTGAAATAATAGAAAATTTATAATTTAAAATTAAAAGTTGGTTTGTTTTTTATCAAAAAATTTGAAAAATAAATAAGATTATCCTAACAGATATTAGTAATGAGCAAATAATTATAGAATTGAAAAAATAAAATCGACATTTATTTACAAAAAATTAAAACTTTTCATGAATAAAAAGCATATAAAAAACGACATAATAATAGTAAACATATTAAAATTTAGAAAATATGCAATTATTTATGAGGAGGAAAAGATGAAAAGTAAATTTTATATAAAAGCTTTATTAATAATATTATTGGCTGTTTCTTTAATAACTATACCAAATATAAGTAATGCTACAGAAAGAACAGCTAATGATGAAAGCACTCTAACAAGTGCAATAGCAAGTGCTACAGATGGTGATGTTATTAATTTATCTCAGGATATTACAATAACAGCTCCAATTGAAGTTTCTGGTAAATCAATAACTATAAATGGTAATGGTCATAGTATTATTGCTGGGTATACAGGAACATCCGGAAATAAAACAATTTTATCAGCAGTTTCAACTGGAAGTGTTATTAAATTAAAAAATATTACATTAAAGAATAGCCCTAAATATGGTGTACAAGCATATGATGGTGGAAAAGTAATTTTAAATCAGGTTACTCTTTCTAACAATGCATATGGTGGAGTTTTAATAAATGGAGGAACTGCAGAAGTTATTAATTTATCATTGATAGGAAATAAGACAGGTATAGAGATTTCAAAATCTAAATCTATAACATCTAATAATGAGCCAACATTAATAATGAATGGTAAATTAACTTCTGATGCAACAGATAATGTTATATATTTAGCAAATGATCCAAATGATAATACTACTAAATTTGTTATAGAAAATACTGATAATACAGAAAATAAAATTTTAGCGAGTGGAAATAAAGTTGTAGTAACAGATGTAAATAATAATATTTTATACACGAGCAATGAGACAACAAAGCAAATAGATGTTGAGGATTATGAAGAAAATCATCCAGAAACAGAAGAAAATAATACGATTGAAAACGATAAAGTAGAAAATCCACATACAGGAGATTCAATTTTAGGATATGTTGCAACAGGAATAATAGCTGTAATGGGAATTGCAATTTTAACAAAGAGAAATAATAAATAATAGAAAAATAAGGTGGAAATAAAATTTCCATCTTATTTTTTATATAGTAAATATTATTCAGCAGGAATGACATCTGTATCAATAACTATATCTGGTTCAAGCAAAAATGTACGTTCAAAATAGTAACCATTGGAGTTATGTTGTAGTTCTCGAACAGGTAGCTTTGTTTCTTTATTTATCCATAATTCTCTGTAATCTGTACTTGATTTATTAAACTTTAAAACGTAACACTCTGCATTATTATAAGTGTCATTTCGTATATTTAATCCAAAAATACGAGAAAAATCATTTGAAATATAGTAGATGTCAGAAAAAACTTCAAAAACTTTACCTTTATCTGAATATAAATTTGAAATCTGAGATATAGAGTTAGTATTATTATCATGGTAAATAAATGTAGAATTATCAGAATTGATTTCTCCATAAGTTGTTTTTATAATATCAGAATTTGCAGAAGCACTTTCGTTTTTATATTTACCATTTTTATAATAGAAAGTATCTGTAAATTCATATTTTTTCTGTGTGTCAGCTGTTATGTAATATTGATATGTAGTAAATTTATAATTGTTCAAATTAGTAATTTCTTGAATTTTGCCATAAGTTTCAGTTATTATAGATTTTTTTGGTATATATATAAATATATATAAAAGTACTATACTTAATATTATAAGTATAAATCCTATTGAAGATAATGTTAAAATAAATTGTTTTTTTCTAAATTTTTTGATTTGCCTTATTTCAGCTTCTTTTTCTTTAATATCATTATCATAATTAATATCATCTTTTTCTTCAATATTTTTTAAAATTTTATTACATTCTAAACATGTTTTTAAATGGTCGTTTATAAAATCTTTTGTCTGAGTTCCAACTAGATTCTCAATGTAATTAGGAAGTAAATCTCTTACTATTTCACATTCTTTTTTCATTCTTTAATCTCTCCTTTAATTTTAATTTTGCTCTATAAAAGGTTGTTCGGGCCCAAACTTCACTTTTATTTAATATTTCTCCAATTTTTTTAAAAGATAAATCCCCATTAATTCTTAGGAGTACTACTTCACGTGTAATATCATCAAATTTTTGAATTTCATTATGTATATCGTTAGAAGATAATATATCATCTTCTAAATTTGCATCTATAAGTTGATTAGATATGACTTCATCGAGTTGTATAGTTTTTATCTTCCTATTTTTTATAAGGTGATTTATTAACTTGTTTTTTGCGATTTTACATAGCCAAGAATACATACTACATTCGCCTCTGAAATTATTTATATTTTTTATAGCACTATAGAAAGTTTCTTGCATTAATTCTTCAGAAAGCTCATGATTTTGAGTTAAACTATATAAATATCTATATAACTGCTTAGAATATTTTTTATATATTTCTTCCATTATTACCTCCTCTATAATGTTAGACAAAATAAAGTCGAATTTCGTTACAAGAAATAAAGATTTTAAAATTAATAATATAATTTTAATTAATAGGGATTTTACCACCGTCCCCAAATCCCGAAGACTGTCCCAAAATCTCGAAAAAGCTTATACTATTTTATTAACTTGCCATGCATAACCATTCTATCATTTAATCTATAACATGTAGATAAAGTAATGATTTTATCATCTTCGTTTATATCAATACCAAAATTAAAAACACTTCTATTTTTAATTAATTTTATAAAAGAAGTAAATTCAGTACTATCCTTAAATGAAGTGGCTAAATAATCTGTTGTATTTGGCAAGTGATATACGCTAAAAATTTGCCAAACGGTATCTCCTGCTTTTGTATGGAGATGAATTTCGCGATTTTCTGTATTATTAAACCAACTTTGTTTTAACGAATTTCTTAAAGAACCAAACATAGAAGAATCATATCTAGAATGTCCATATATTATTGTGTTTTTATCCAAATTATTAATATCATTTCTATAATCTAAAAAAATCCAACCAGATTTATTTTCTTCTCTAGTAAAAGAATGATTAAGGTAATATGAATTGTCTGTTGTTTGCACAAAAGGATAATCTATATCTGTGCCATCTACTTTTATCCAACCGCACAACATCACTATTAAGTTGCTCTAATGGACTAAAATCCACAGAGGACGGATTTTCCTGACCGGCATCAGGAAGTTCTGCTATTTCAATATTGTTATTAGTTACTACAGTATTTAATATTTCTTCGTTTTCCTTGGCAATACTATTTGAATCGTTGAACCAATTTAATATATTAAAAATAGAATAAAGAAGAAGTAAAACGCTTAATACAAAAATAATTTTTTTCATACACATCATCAATTTTAGTATAACAAATATTAAAAAAAATATGCTTTTAATAGATTTAGACCTTGAGGGGGTAGGAAAAATATGGTATAATTAAGCCGCACTCGAAATTTTTAATTTCGTTAGTGTGGCTATATGAGAAGAGAAGCGAAGTTAAGCCGCCTTCGAAATCTTAAAATTCGTTAGTAGAATATAAAATTGGTAAAACAAATAGATCAAACATCAAGGAGATATTATGGATATAGAAGAGAAAAAGGCTGCAATAGAAGCAATATTATTTGCAGCAGGTAGAGAAGTTAAAGTAAATGAAATTATGTCTAGCTTAGAAATAGGGGAAGAAGAAGCGATTACTATTTTAAATAGTTTGGCTTCTGATTTTAATGAGAAAAAATCTGGCTTAAAAATAATAAGAATGGATGACTCATACCAGATGGCAACAAAAACAGACTACCACCAATATATATATCCAATAATAGACAAAAGAAATAAACCTAATTTATCTAATGCAGCATTAGAAACATTAGCAATAATTGCATATAACCCTAAAATAACAAGAGCACAAATAGAAGAAATCAGGGGAGTTAATTCTGATGGTGCAATATATAAATTATTAGAATATGAATTAATAGAAAATGCTGGTAAACTTAATGCACCAGGAAAACCTGTTACATACAAAACTACAAATGAATTTTTAAAGAAATTTGGATATAGTAGTTTAGCAGAATTACCAGAACTTCCAAAATATAAGTTGGACGAAAACGAACAAATTGTGTTAGATGAGTTCGAAGATCCAGCAGAGGCACCAATGCCCGCTGAGGGTGCAGAAAGAGAATTAAAACAAGAAGAAAATTAAATTTGGAGGTTAAATTATGGGAGATAATAAAAATTTTGTAAAGGATATAACAAATATAGAAGAAGATTTTGCACAATGGTATACAGATATTGTACTAAAAGCAGAACTTGCAGATTATACAAGTGTAAAAGGATTTATATCAATTCGTCCTTATGGATATGGAATATGGGAAAACATTCAAAATTATGCAGATAAAAGATTTAAAGAGTATGGAGTTAAAAATGTTTCTATGCCAGTTTTAATTCCAGAAAGCTTATTAAATAAAGAAAAAGAACATGTAGAAGGATTTGCTCCAGAAGTAGCATGGGTAACACAAGGAGGAGGAAGCAAACTAGAAGAAAGACTTTGTGTAAGACCTACATCAGAAACAATATTCTGTGATATGTATTCTAAATGGTTAAATTCATGGAGAGATTTACCATTCTTATATAACCAATGGTGTAGTGTATTAAGATGGGAAAAGGAAACAAGACCATTCTTACGTTCAAGAGAATTTTTATGGCAAGAAGGTCATACAATTCACGAAACAGCAGAAGAAGCAAAAGACTTTACTTTAAAAATGTTAGATGTTTATACAGATGTACTTGAGAATTTATTAGCACTACCAGTTTTAAGAGGACAAAAAACAGAATCAGAAAAATTTGCTGGTGCAGAAGCTACATACACAGTAGAAACATTAATGCATGATGGTAGAGCATTACAAGGTGGAACATCACATTATTTTGGACAAAATTTTGCTAAGCCATTTGATGTAAAATTCCAAAATAGAGAAGGTAAAGAAGAATATGCATATCAAACATCATGGGGAATAAGTACAAGATTAATAGGTGCAATAATAATGGCACATGGTGATAATAGAGGATTAAAACTACCACCAAAAGTTGCTCCAATACAAGTTGTTGTAGTTCCTGTAGCTCAACAAAAAGAAGGTGTTGTAGAAAAAGCAACAGAGCTTACAAATAATTTATGTAAAGAATTTAGAACAGAATTAGACGCAAGAGATAATTATACACCTGGATATAAATTTAATTATTGGGAGATGAAAGGTGTTCCAGTAAGATTAGAAATAGGACCACGTGATATAGAAAATAACCAATGTGTGTTAGTAAGACGTGATACATTGGAAAAAGAAACAGTAAGTTTAGACAATGTTAATAAAAGAATTGCAGAATTATTAGAAGAAATACAAACAAATATGTTTAAAATGGCAGAGGAAAATACAAAAAAGAAAACAACAGTTGCTAAAACATTAGAAGAATTCGAAAAAAATATCAACGAAAATCAAGGATATGTAAAAACTATGTGGTGTGGTAGTAGCGAATGCGAAGAAAAAATCCATGAGCTAACAGGAGCTAAATCAAGATGTTTACCATTTAACCAAGAACATATTTCTGATACTTGCGTATGCTGTGGTAAACCAGCAAGCAAGATGGTTGTTTGGGGAAGACAATATTAATATAAAACAAAGAAAAAAGCATTTAAGAACAAACTTAAATGCTTTTTTGCATTATTTTGTTATCTCATCATCGTCAGTATTTTTAACTTTAGAATCATCTAAAATTGATTGAGCAGTTTCGCTATATTCTTTATCATCAGCTTCTCTTGAATAAGATTCTAGGCCTTGGCTTAAGTCATTTGTAGCCTTATTAATTTTTAGCCAGTATGATGTTTTTGCTTTTTCGTTATCAGTTGCTTTTTGGGAAGTATCACGTAAATCTTTATAAGGTAGATATACATTTTTAGCAAAGTCTTTTGGTAAATCTACTTCTACGGCTATATAATTTGATTTTAATCTATCTCTAGGATCTTTATTTATATAATTTAATCGTAATGTTACATCTCCATAAAAAGGTGCAACAGAGGCTTCGTTATAAGATTCTAGATAGTAATCGCTTAAAGTATCTTGCATATTTGGTTGTTTTTCAAAGAGTGTATCTTCTGCTACATCTTTAACTAATTCATTAGTACCATTGAACAATTCTGTAGGATCATATTCGGCTAAAGAATATTCAGTATTCCCAGTGTTATAGTTACTAATTTTGTATCCAGCAAAACCACTTATAAACAATGAAGCAGAAATAAAACCAGCAGCTACTAATTTGCTAATTTTTATATAATTTTTCTTAAATGATGATTGATATTTTTGATTTCTATGGCTATAAGAATTTCGTACATCTCTTTTTTGATTTGATGTATTAGTACGTCTTCTTGGAGTAGGACGTCTAGTTGTAGATCTATTTACTGTTCGCCTTGAATTTTGGCTACTTATTTGTGGAGTAAAGTCAATTTCTCTATTATCTTTTTTATGTGCTCTAACAGCATTAAGATCGATAACATTCTTGCCATTATTAGGACTCATAAAAATCATTCCTTTCATTTGTATGCTTGTGGCTTCATTGTACTACTAAATGTTAATGAAGTCAATTTTTTATGTACTTTTAATCCATAAGAATAATTTTAAAAATAATGTTTACAATAAAAATTGCATATGATATAATTTTTTAGGTAAAGAGGTGAAGTAATTGAACCAAATATTAGCAGTAGAAAATGACCAAAAAAATAATAAAAAGAAGAAAAAAAACACTACAGCAGATATAAAAAAAGTAATTACTGTTTTTTGCGTAATTACAATATTGTTTGGTATTGCAATAACAGGGCAAGGTGTATATGCTATTGTAAATAGTTTTAAAACAGATACAAGCCAAGAACAAGTTGCAGAACAAAATATATCTATAGATAGTGATACAAATACAGGAAAAGTAATAATTTCGGGAACAGTTCCAAATGGTGTTCAAAGTATAAAATACAAATGGAATGATGATGAAGAACAAACAATCACTAAAAATGGTGAGACAACAATAAATGAAGAAATAGACTTACCAGTTGGTAATAATAACTTAACAGTAACTATTGTAGATATGAGGAATAGTTCAACACCATATACAAAAGAATTTACAGCAGATGCAACATTACCACAATTAGCATTAAGCTTAAGTGAAGATGGAACAAAAATAAAAATAGTTGCAAAAGATACAGCAGCATTATCATATGTAACATATCAATGGGATGATAGTGATGTTCAAACAATATATCCACAAGAAGGCTCAGAAGCTCAACTAGAAGCAGAAATAGAGGCAATGGCTGGTAAACATACATTAACTGTAATTGCTGTTAATACAAGCAACAAAACTACAACTAAAACACAAGAAGTAGATGGAGTTGATGAATCAACAAAACCAACTGTTGGTGCAGCAATAGACTCAGTAGATAGGTCAAAAATAATATTCTCTGCATCAGATGAAAGTGGATTAAAGAACTTGTCATTCACAATAAATGGACAAAAATACGAATTACCAGCATCAACAGAAGGACAAAAAGAATTACAATATACATTCCAAGTAAAAGAAGGACATTATTCAATAACTGTTGAAGCAGAAAATATATATGGACAAACAGAATCTCAAAACTTCATTTATGATTATTAAATTATAAATAAGAATTTAAAAGACAGGGCAATCCTGTCTTTTAAAAAATAAGGAGAAAATATGGAAAGTGAAATAATAAAAATTATATTCTACTTTTTTGTGTATTCATTATTAGGTTGGGCTATGGAATCAATCTATCTTTCTATTGGGCAAAGGCGCCTTGTAAATACAGGATTTTTATATGGACCTTTTTGCCCAATTTATGGCTTTGGAGCAGTTGTTTTATATGTATTACTAATACATTTACAAGGAAAGCCTGTTTTAATATTTTTAGCAGGTTTTTTTGTATTATCTGTTTGGGAATACTTTGTAGGATTTTTATTAGAAAAATTATTTAAAACAAAATATTGGGATTATTCAAACAATAAATTTAATATTAATGGAAGAGTATGTTTACTAAATTCTATATATTGGGGATTTTTGAGTGTGTTTTTTATAGAGATATGGAATCCTTTGGTAGAAACGCAATTGGCCAAAATATCTAGTGATATAATTCTATATATCGACATAATTCTAGTTGCATATATAATAATAGATATGATTCTAAGTTCTATAAAAGCTTCAAACTTAAGTAAGAGAATAAAGAAATTAATACAATTAGGTGAAAACTTAAAAGAAAAATTAGAAGAATTGAAAAAGACTTCTTCAGAAAAACAAAAAGTTGCTTTACAAAAAATAATAGATGATTTAAAATTAAGACAAAAGGTAATCAGACTAAAAGTAGACAAACAGGTTCACAATTTTAAAAAGGCATTCCCATCAGTGCAGTCTGAACATATAAAAGAATATTTAAAATTAAAAGTTACAGAATTAAAAAATAAAACGAAGGAGTAAATTATGGTACAAGATATATATATAATAGATGACGACAAATATTCATTACAAGATTTAAAAGAATTATTTACAGATAACGCAGAATATAGGTTTGTAAATGTTTCTACAGAAGAAATAAATAAAGCTCTAATAAACATTCCTTCGTTAATTATAATAAATGAAGATAATGTAGATAGAGATATAGAAGAATTGTGTACAACAATAAGAAAAAACGAAGATAATAGCATAACTCCAATTATCGTTATTTCTTCTAATTCTGATAAAGAACATAGGCTAAATGTATTAAGAAAAGCAGTAGAATATTATATTAGAAAACCAGTAGATCAAGATTATTTGTATTATACAATTAAAAATTTAATGAGACTAATGTATACTAATAGACGTGTTAGTCCATTAACAGGTTTGCCAGGTAATGTACAAATACATGCAGAACTTAAAAAAAGATTATTTAATAAAGAAGATTTTGGTGTATTGTATTTAGACTTAGATAATTTTAAAGCATATAATGATGTATATGGTTTTATTAAAGGTGATGAAATTATAAAATTTACAGCAAGAACAATTGTAAAAAATGTACATGCATTAAAAAATAACGATTGTTTTGTAGGTCATATTGGTGGAGATGATTTTGTAGCAATAATTTCTAAAACAAATTATGATGAACTATGCCAAAATATTATAAATGAATTTGATTCTGAAATTTTAAGTTATTTTACAGAAGAAGATAGAAAAAGAGGTTACATAGAAGTTGCAAATAGAAGAGGAATATTAGAAGACTTCCCACTTACAGCAATCTCTATAGGTGTTGTTGATGTGGATCCAGATAGATTCGAAAATATACTAGAAATTGGTGAAGTTGGTGCACAAGTAAAGCATTTGGCAAAAACAATTCTTGGTAGTAGTTATGTAATTGATAGAAGAAAAGAGTAATATAAATGAAACCAAAAGAAACATATATATCAGATAAATATAAATATGAGGATTATTTAGAATTAGATTTTAACATAAATAGCACAACAAAAGTTTGGAATAAAGCAATAGATATTTTTAAGAGTAGAATAGAGAGTAGATATTTCTATGCAATCAAAAAATTAATGAATAAGCGTAATAAAAAAGAAATGATAAAATGTGGTTTTGCAATTATGACATTGGAGTGTTCATTAATTGATACTTTTGCAAGATTTAGGTATGCTCCAAATAAGCAACGCAGAAGATTTGTAAATTTCTTAAAAGACTTTTTGTTGGATGGTCCTAATGCAGAAACTGATGCAGTTACAATATACAAAAATATTAGATGTGGATTAGTGCATTCAGGAGCAACAGACCATATGTGTGGGCTTACATATGGATTAAAAAATTTAATTACTATTAAAGATGATGGTGGAATTAGCTTAGATATAATAGAGATGAACGAAAGATTAAAAAACTATTTGAAAGATTATATAAAAATATTAAAAAACTCAAACGAAATTGAAGTAAGAGAAAACTTTGTCAATACAATGAATATTATTTGTAAGTCTTAAAATAAAAATAAGAGCATTAATAATTAAGTTCTAATACAACCCCTAAATGAATACATTTTAACAAAAGTATTCACATGGGGGTTTTCTTTATGAAAAATCTATCAATAGAAAAACGTGCAATAGAACTTGCACATTATATTATAAATTCAAAAGATACAGTAAGAGGTGCAGCTTCTAAATTTGGAATAAGTAAAAGTACAGTGCACAAAGACTTAAGTGAAAGATTACTAAAGATAAACCCAGTTTTAGCAAAGGAGGTAAGAAAAATCCTAGACAAAAATAAAGCTGAAAGACACATAAGAGGGGGAATGGCTACAAAACTTAAATACAGCCACATTAGGGAAGATAAAGTAGGATAAAATATTGAAAGATATAAAAATGAATGTTATCATATACATAGGAAAATTCAAGGGAGCAAAAGATGAAATTAAAAAATGAAGAAACAAAAGATTTAAAGGGGTTTAAGCATAAGACAAAAAGCGGAGAAAATTATTTTTTAACTATTTTTGATGATAGTGGAATAAAAACCATTAATATTAGTAAATTAAATAAAAAATTAATTACATTTGGTAATGGAAAGAATAATGATATTACTATTTCTTCAGATATTATTGCTACTAGACAAGGATATTTTGAAATAACTGAATATGGAGTTCTCGCAGTTAATACTACAAAAGGTATATTTATGAAGGGAACAGATAATCGAATATTTGATGAAATTTATTTATCTGAAGGTAGTTATATAAAAATTAATAGCCAAGACAATGATCCTACTAAAGGAATATTAATAGTAATGTCAATAGGAAGAAACTTAAATGAATGGAAAGAATATTCATTAAAACTTGGTAGAAATACACTAGGCAGTGAAAAAAATAATGATATTGTATTACCATCAAAAGGAATCGCAAAAAAGCATGCAAGTATATATTATTTTAGAAATAATATAACAATAGCAGATGAAGGTAGTTTAAATGGTATTTATATAAATAGGAAAAAAATATTACCTTCGAAAAATAAAAAAATAGAAAATTTAGATGTAATTTTAATTGGAAATTCTAAAATTGTAGTATTTGGAGATAAGTTAATTTATCAACTTTCAGAGTCTGGAGTGCAAGTTGATGCTATAGATATCGTAAAAAGAGTTCGTGTAAAATTTAAAACACAAGAAATTGCTTCACATACAAGTATGACAATTAAGCCATCCGAATTTGTTGCATTTGTAGGAGGATCAGGAGCAGGTAAATCAACTTTTATGAAATGTATAAGTGGTGTAGATAGACCAACAAGTGGAAGAGTACTAATAAATGGTGAGAATTTATATGATAATTATGATGAACTAAAATATAATATTGGCTATGTACCACAAGAGGATATAGTATATTCTAATTTAACTTTGCATGATACATTACAGTATGCAGCGAAATTAAGAATGCCTGATAATACAACAAGAAAAGAACGCAATATTAGAATAAAAGAAGTTTTGGAAATTGTTCAACTTACAGAGCTAGAAAACTCATATATAAGGCAATTAAGTGGTGGACAAAGAAAAAGAGCTAGTATTGCAGTAGAACTGATTGCTGACCCAAACCTATTTTTCTTGGATGAACCAACAAGTGGATTAGATCCTGGCACAGAAAGAAGTATAATGTTAACTTTAAGAAAAATGGCAGAAATGGGAAAAACAGTTATATTAGTTACACATAATACACTAAATTTACATTTATGTGATAAAGTTGCTTTCTTTGGTAAAGGTGGTAAGTTATGCTTTTTTGGAAGACCAAAAGAAGCTTTAGAATTTTTTGGAGTTGACGATTTTGTAGATATATATACATTACTAAATGAAGATGTAGGACTTTGGTATAATAAATTTAAAAGTATAGAAGAAACAGTAAATGTAGAAGAAGAGATAGAAGAGAAAACAAAAATAAAAAAGAAGAAGAAATCATTTTTTAGACAATTAATGATTTTAATTTCTAGATATATAAAATTGATTACAAATGATTTTCAGCAATTATTTTTATTAATTGCACAAGCTCCAGTTGTTGCAATCTTATTGGCAATGGTTGCAAGTGAAGATATATATTCTAGTTATGATGACACTAAGGCGATAATGTTTTCTATTGGATGTGCCTCTATATGGTTGGGACTTTTAAATTCTGTACAAGAAATATGTAAAGAAAAGGTAATTTTGCAGAAAGAACATATGGCAGATTTAAAATTATCTTCATATTTGCTATCGAAATTTATAGTTCAGGGAATAATAGCATTTATACAGGCAACATTATTAGTTGGAATTTTTCAAAAAATAGTTGGTAGTTCAGAACATAGTATTCTGATTGACGGATATTGGGATATACAATTGGTTTCATTTTTATCAATATTAGCAGCTGCTTCAACAGGTTTATTCATTTCAGCTGTAGTAAAAAATTCAAATATAGCTATGTCTGTAATACCACTTATATTAGTTCCTCAACTATTATATTCAGGAATGCTATTCAAATTAGATGGAATAACTGATTTTGTATCTAATTTTGTACTATGTAGATGGACTGTTGAAGCATTAGGAACAAGTGTAAATTTGAATGACCTTACACATATAGCCCAAACAATTAATCCATTAATAGAAATAGAGCCAGAGAATTATTTTACATTTACAACAGAACATATGATAGAAGTTATAGGAATTATCTTATTAATGACAGCTGTTTTGATGTTAGCAAGTTATTTTGTATTAAGGAGAAATGTTAATAAGAATATGTAAGTTAATATAATAAAATAAAAAAGCGCTCTAAAGCGCTTTTTGTTTAACTGTTATTAAAATAACATATCTTTAAATAGTACTAATGTTTTAATTATATTATCCCATAATGAAGATTGCTCTTCTTCTTCCTGTTCATAATGTGATTCTTTATCAGAAGTATTACCTGCTGCGATAGATTCTGCTTCTTTTATAAAGTTATGAACATGACCTTCATAAACATTATATTGATTACCAACCACTATGAATGCATGAGGTTCACCATCAGCTATAAATCTTTGCACATATGGAATAGATGAAATTTTCATTGCTTCATTATATACTGTGTCACTATTTTTAAATGGTACTGTAGTATCATTTGTACCATGAATTATAAGCAATGGAACTTCACATTTTCTTAAGCTATTTATAGCATCTTGTCTTTCATCAAAATTTTCTTCTGTTAAACCTACACCAACTGTGTTTATTAAGAATTCTTTTATTTGCTCATCTGTAAGAATATCACTTAAATTATTTTTATCAAAAATACCTAATATCATAGATACTAATTCAGAATCACCAACAGTATTTAATAAGTCTTTAATTATTCCTGTCATTGAAGTATATCCGCAGTCATCAACTAAACCGATTACATTCTTATCTTTTATTGTTTGACCATCTACTTCTAGACCAGATAAAAATAATGTTGTTGCACCACCTAAAGATACACCATGAACTAATATTTGGCTACAATTATTTGAATATCTAGTGTTAAGATATGTTAGCCAATCAAAAACATCTAAGCTTTCTAGATATCCCATTCCATTACTACCACTTGTATTACCAGATCCTCTTAAATCAGGAGCTAATATATTATATCCTTGTTCTAAATACATTTCACCAAGTGCATCTGTTATAGCTTGACCATTCATCATGAAACCATGTACTAAAACAACCCATTTATTGGATTGAGGTGTACCATCAGAATTTAAATCATTAGCATAGTAAATATTAGCACTTAATTCTACATTATATTTGTCTCCTGCAAGTTTAGTTGCAGTTGTTGAATCTATTGTAACCGTTTCATCTGGAACCATCATTACTATAGATGAATTAAATAATGATGTTATTTCATTTAATATATTCTGAATTAAATTTTGTGAATTATTTGAGTTATCATTTATAATTTTATTTAAAAGTTTATTGGAAATATTAGAAACTGTTGCAGAATTAGGATAATTTTTCCTAAGTTGTAAAACTTTAGTTATCATTTGTTTTTTGATAGTATTATAATCTGAATTAAAATTTAAACCTTTTGTATAAGAATTAAAAATATTTAAGAAATTTTTGTAATTATTTCTGTCAAAATACTGTTCATCTTGAAAGATTATGTTCATGTAATCATTATACTTGTAACTTGAATAAGCTTGTACACTACTAAATGTAAACAATGTGATAAAAAGTACTATTAAGATAATTGATAATGTTTTATGAAATAAAAATTTTTTTCTCATAAAAATCCCCCTAATATAAATATTACTTAAAATTATGTTAACTATTTTAAGCTGCATAAATTATAACATTTTTTACCAATGAAGTCAACATAAAATACATCACAAGCATATATGTTATTACATAAAATATACTAGGTGATAGTAATGAACAAAATAAAAAAAGGAAGTAGCGTTGTAAGAAAAACTGGTAATAAGGAGATTATATTTGTGGTAGAGAAAATAATTTCAGAGAAAAGGAAGAAAATAGCTATTTTAAAAGGTTTGTGTATTAGAATTATAGAGAAAGTACCTGTATCTGAGCTAGAACTAGTTGATAGAGGATATGTTAATAAGTATATAGAAGAAAGAAATAAAATATTAGAAAAGCGAATTTATAGTAGAAAAAATTCGTATAATAATATGAAAACTGGAAAAATAGTTCATCTTGATGGTGATAAACGATATATGGAAAAATCATATAAATATTATAAAAAGTTAGGTCTAAATGCTGTGGTAAAATTTGTACCGGAAGAAAAGCAAGAATATGTGATAAAAGACTTACTTTCAAAGTATAAACCAGATATATTAGTAATAACAGGACATGATGGAATGATAAAAAAAGGAAGAAATTATAGTAATATATATAATTATATGAATTCTAGGTTTTTTGTAAATACAGTAAAACGAGCAAGAGAACATGAATATGGGAAAAATTTAGTTATATTTGCAGGGGCATGCCAGAGCTATTTTGAAGCACTTATGGCAGCAGGTGCAAATTTTGCATCTTCACCGGCTAGGGTATTATTAGATTTTGCTGATCCACTAATAGTTGCAGAAAAAATCGCAACTACAGATAGTGATTATTATGTGACGATAAATGACATTGCAGATGATTTAAGAGATGGAAAAGATGGAGTAGGTGGGATTGGTGCAAAGGGGAAAAAACAAAAAGTAACATCAATGTAACTTAAATGTAACACAAATGTAACATTAGCAAAAAGAGGGTTAATATTTGCCTATATATGAGGCAAAACCGTTGATAGACATGAGGTACACCGTTTTGACACTGTTCGACAAAACTGATATAATTAATTCAGTTTTGAAAAGTAGGTGATAAAATGATTTGTAGAGATGATATAACAAATCTAAAAACAGATATTGATGGAAAAGTTGGTCAAAAGATCATTGTAAAAGGATCTTTAGGCAGAAGCAGGACTTTTGAAAAGGAAGCCACAATAGAAAAAGCCTATCCAAATATTTTTATAGTAAAATATGAAGAAAATGATAGAAATGTAACTTATAGTTACACAGATATCTTAACAAGAACTGTAGAAGTTCAAGTGTTTGATGGGCAAGAATATAGTCCATTAATACCACCAGCAGAAGATAAAAAGCCAAGCAAAAAGATGGATTTATAATCAAGCTATAAAGATTATAAATAAAATTGGTTAAAGATAAATGAAAATTCCTAGAAATAGGAATTTTTTTTTGCCTCTTTCATATAAATATAAAAAAGAAAAGGAGGTAAAAAATGAGTATAGAAGTTTTACAAGACAACTTATGTGTTAATAGACTTATAGAAGGGAAGAAAAAAGAAATTACTTTAGAAAGTTCTATAATAGTTCCAGATATTAAACCAGATATTGTAAAACCAATAGATTTAAGTGGAAATGTTTGTATATATAAAAAAGAAATAATAAATGGAAGGGTAAAAATAGATGGAACAATAGATAGTAACATTATATATCTAGTTGATAGTGGTGATGAACTTATAAGGGGGCTTAATAGTAATATAGATTTTTCCGAATTTTTAGAAATAGATAGTAATATATCACAAGCTGATATTGATGCAAATATAGTTCTAAAAAATATGGAATGTGATGTTTTAAACGGAAGAAAAGTTAATTTAAAAGCTACTATAGAGATAAGTGTAAGATTATATTCAAATGATGGAATAAGTATATTAAAAGATATAAAGGGAATTCCTGGAATACAAAAGCTTAATAAAATAGTACAATTAAATTCTATGGTTGGCAAAAACACCACGAAAGCTATTGCGAAGGAAAACATACTACTTAATTCAGAAGAAAAAATTATGGAAATTTTAAAGAAAGAAGTAAGAATAATAAATAAAGATTTTAAAGTAAGTTACAATAAAGTTGTAGTAAAATCAGAGCTTAGTGTTAAAATTTTATATTTAACAGAGGAAGGAAAAATAAATTATGTAGAAAAAATAATTCCTATTATGGGATTTATAGATATGGAAAATGTTACAGAAGAAAATATTTGTGAACTTAAGTACTGTATGAAAAATATCTTAGTAAAACTAAATAATACTGATGAAAATTCTATATATCTAGAAGTAGAAGTAGAGATTAGTTGCTATTCTTACGAAACTAAAGATATAGAACTTGTGCAAGATGTATATACTCCTTTTTCTAATATTCAATACAAACAAAAGACTGTAAAAGCAATGGTTGGCTTACAAAATGTAAGTGATATCTATCAGTTAAAAGAGCAAATTTCTGATTCAGAAATTAGCAATAGTAGAATTTATAATGTGAGTACGACAAGTAGCATAAATAATGTAAAAATAGTAGGAACTAAAGCTATTTACGAAGGTGAAGTAAGTGTAAATATTTTATATGAGAGTACAGAAGTTACACGTATAGATAAAAAAGAATTTAAATTTCCGATAAATTATGAATTAAATATATTAGAAGGAATGAGCGAAGAAAATTTAGATATTATGGTTGATGTAGAAAAATATGAAATTTCTTCACAAACTGATAATATTCAAATTAATATAGACTTAAATATAAGTACAAAGATGTTTAAAACTATTGAACTTAATATAATAGAAGATCTAGAAGAAAAAGAATTAGAGGATCAAGAAGAATATAGTATTGTAGTATATTTCGTTAAAGCTGGAGACACTTTGTGGAATATAGCAAAGAAATATAGAAGTACTGTGGAAAATATAAAGCAAATTAACAATATTGAAGATGAGGATAAATTAGAAATAAATCAACAATTGTTTATTCCGAGATATGTAGAAAAAGTTAAGGCTATGTAATATGGAAAAGATATATTCTAGAAAGACAATAAATCTTTCTAAAAAGTATAGAATGCTAATATTAGTATTAGTAACAGCATTGTTTACTGTGGTATATTTAATAAAAACTATAGGTCCTACATTTAACCAATTATGTCAAAATGAGGCAAAATCAACTGCAACACAAATTGTACATGAAACGATAGACGAGGTAATGGAAAAATACGGTTATAATGATTTAATTACAACAGTAAAAGATAAAGATGGCAAAATAGTATCAATGCAAGCAAATATTGCAGTAATGAATAAAATCGTTTCACAAATTGCACTTAAGATACAGGAAAAAATAGATAATCAAGATAGTAGGGATATATCTATTAGGTTAGGAACATTTACAGGAATTACATTGTTATCTGGAAGAGGACCAAAGGTTCCAATTAGAATATCTAGCATAGGTAATTTGGATACAAAAATAAGTAGTGAATTTACATCAGCTGGGATAAATCAATCTATACATAGAATATTTGCTAATATTAATTGCAAAATAGAGATATTAACACCATTTAATACTATAAGCAGTCAGATTGAGGAAAAGATTATATTAGCAGAAAATGTAATTATTGGTGAAATTCCAGAAAACTATTTAGACATAGGAAATTTATTAAATGCGAATAAAAATAATTAGTTGACATATTAAATTTCAAAAAAATTCAAAAAAAACTCCCCAAATCCCGAAAAACGTGTTATAATGTGGAAGAAGTGTTATATTTTATAAAATGCCTAGTAATATATTATTGAAATATAATAAATAAAGGAGATAATATATGGATAAATTAAATGTAAAGAACTTAATTAACATTAAAGTAATTGGAATTGGCGGAGCCGGTAACAATGCTGTTAACAGAATGATTGAAGATGGAATCGAAGGGGTAGAATTTTATGAGTTTAACACAGAAGTAAAAGTTCTTGAAGAAGCAAAAACAAAAAATGTTATGCAAATCGGGAAAGAAATCACAAAAGGATTAGGTGCTGGCGGAGATGTATCCATAGGTGAAAGAGCAGCAATGGAAAATAAAGAAGAAATCAAAAATATATTACAAGGTACAGACTTATTGTTCTTAACTGCCGGAATGGGTGGCGGAACAGGAACTGGTGCAATTCCTGCAATAGCACAATTTGCAAAAGAAATGGGAATATTAACAGTTGGTATAGTTTCTAAACCATTTTCTTTTGAAGGAAAAGTACGAATGGCAAGAGCGGAAAGAGGAATAGATGAATTACGCGAAAATGTAAATTCATTAATAGTTGTTTTAAATGACAACTTATTAAAAGGAAATTCTAGAATTACATTACAAAATGCATTTAAAGAAGTAGACTTAGTTTTAGAAAAAGGAATAAAAGGTATAACAGACCAAATTGCAACTCCTGGTTTAGTAAATATAGACTTTGCTGATATCAGAACAATTATAGGATATAAAGGAAATGCTTATATGGGTATTGGTAGAGGAAAAGGAGAACATAGAAATGAAATAGCTGTAAAAGAAGCAATTGGTAATCCTTTAACAGAAACTATGATACAAGGTGCAAAAGGTGTAATCGTAAATATTGCCGGTAGTGCAGAAATGCCATTAGATGAAATTAATGCGATTATGACAGTAATTGGAGATAGAGTAGACAATCCAGAAGCAAATATTATCTTTGGAACAATAATAGATGATTCATTAGAAGATGAAATAGTTATTACTGTAATTGCAACGGGAATAGATAAATAAAATCGTGATTTGGAGACGTTCCTAGGGTTTGGGGACGTTCCTTTTTTCCCTTTTGGGGATTTGGTAGGGATTTGGGGACGTTCCTTAAATCCCGAATTGCTTATATAAAATAATTAAAGCTGAATATACATATAAAAAACAAAACACCCTAATGTTAAAAAAATAAGATTTAGAGGTGTTTTTTCTTGTGTAAATATGATAAGATTTAGCATATATGAGGTGAGCAGATGAGTTTAAGATTAATATATGGAAAATCTGGTTGTGGAAAAAGCGAATATTGTTTTAACGAGATAGCAAAAAATGTTAATAAAGAAAAAATATATATGATTGTGCCAAACCAAATGGCTTTAATGGCAGAAAAAAGATTAATGGAAAAGGCAAATAATTTAGCATTAGTAAATACAGAAGTAATTACATTTAGCAGAATGGCATTTAGAGTGAGAAATGAGATAGGTGGAGCCAAAAAAACAAATTTAAGTAAAAGTGGGAAAGCAATGCTTATTTATGATATCTTAAGTAAGAGCAAAGACAACTTAAATTTCTTAGGAAAGAATGCAGAAAATGTTGATATTATAGGAAATTCAATTACAGAATTTAAAAAACATAGAATAAATATAGAAAACTTAAAAGAAGAAGCAAATACAACTACTGATATGTATTTAAAGCTAAAATTAAACGATATGATAACTATGTATGAAGAATTCGAAAAAAGTATACAAGATAAATTTTTAGATGAAAATGATGTACTAGATATTTTAAACACACAAATTTTAGAAAGCAATCAGTTTAAAGATGCAATAATTTATATAGATGAATTTGTTGGATTTACAATTCAGGAATATGAGATTATAGCAAAATTAATGCAACTTGCAAAAGAAGTAAATGTTACAATATGTACAGATAATTTGGTTCAACAAGAAGATGCAGATAAAGACATTTTTTATGCTAATAAAAATACAGGAATCAAACTAATTAATTTAGCAAAAGAATACGGAATAGAAATAAAAGATGATGTAAAACTTACTGAGTTATATAGGTTTAAAAATGAAGAATTAAAGCATTTAGAAGAAAATTTTTATACAGTGCCATATAAAACATATAAAGAAGAACCAAAAAATATAAAAATGTTTTTAGCAAATAACCAATATACAGAGATAGAACATGTTGCATCAGAAATAGTAAAATTAGTTAGAAATGAAAATTATAGATATAAAGATATATCTGTTATAACTAAAAATTTAAACTTATATTCTAGTTTAATAAAAGTTATTTTTGCGAACTATAATATTCCAGTTTTTATAGACGAAAAAAAGGAATTAAGTGAAAACATTTTAGTAAAATTTTTAATAGCTGTATTAGAGATTTGTAATAAAAATTGGTCATATGAAGCGGTATTTAATTATTTAAAAACAGGTTTTGTAAATATAGACAAAGAGGAGATATTTAAATTAGAAAATTACTGTATAAGATGGGGTATAAAAGGTAATAAGTGGTATAAAGAAGATTGGAATTATGTAGGAAAAGATGAATATACAGAAGAGGAACTAGCAAGATTAAATGAACTTAGAAAAATGATTGTTACACCAATTAGAAGATTGCAAGAAAAAGCTAGGAAAGATAACAGCTTTACAAATCTAACCAAAATCTTATACGAATTTCTAGAAGAGATGAAGATAGAAGAAGTTGTAACTTCCAAAATAGAAAAACTAGAAGAAAAAGGATTTATTGAGATTGCAAATGAATACGAAAGTAGCTTCAAGGTACTTATAGAATTATTTGATGAAATTGTACTAGTCTTTGGAGAAGAAAAAACTAATTTTGATAAATATATGAGTATATTAAAAATAGGTTTAAAAAATACAGGACTTGGAAAGATTCCAGCAACACAGGATCAAGTTATTGTTGGAGATGTAAGTAGATCTAGAAGTCACAAAGTTAGAGCAGTATTTATAATAGGAATAAATGATGGTGAATTTCCAAGTATCTATAAAGACGAAGGATTCTTTAATGACAAAGATAGAGAATATTTAAAGGCACAGGGTTTTGATTTAGCAAATGGAAGTTTAGAAAATTTATATGAAGAAAACTTTAATATATATAAAGCATTTACAATTGCAGAAGAAAAACTATTTTTATCATATGCCTCATCAGACAATGAAGGAAGAACATTAAGACCTTCTATATTAATTACTAAATTAAAGAAAATCTATCCAAAGTTAAAAGAAACAAGTGACATAATTACTCAAGAAAAAGAAATTATTACTACAAACAATACATTTGATAATTTAATAGAAAAATTAAATGCATATCAAGAAGGAGAAGAGATAGAGGATATTTGGTTTGATGTTTTAAAATACTACGAGAATAATCCTCTATGGAAAGGTAGATTACAAAAAAGCTTAGAAGGAATAAAATATACAAATGTTCCAGAAAAAATCAAACCAGAATTCATAAAAAAATTATATGGAGAGACATTACATACAACGATTTCAAGGTTAGAAAGATATAGGAGTTGTCCATTTTCGTTCTACCTAGAATATGGACTAAAATTAAAAGAAAAGAAATCATTAAAATTACAACCAATAGATACAGGATCTTTCATGCACGAGGTTATAGATGAATTCTTTGAGGAAGTTTCTACTAAAAAAATAAGTATAAAAGACCTTGATAAAGCAGAAATAGAAAAAATAGTAAAACAAATAATTGAAGAAAAGTTAAATTTAAAAGCTAATTATATTTTTAAAAGTATTCCAAAATTTATGGTACTTACAAATAGGTTATGCAGGCTTGTAACTCTTTCTATAGTATATATTGTTCAAGGACTACAAACTACTGATTTTGAGGTAGTAGGAAATGAGATAGAATTTAAAAATGGAAAAGAATATAAGCCAATAGAAATTACTACAGAAGATGGAAGAAAAGTAGAAATAACAGGTAAGATAGATAGGATTGATTTAGCAAAAGATGAAACTGGAAAATATATACGAATAATAGATTATAAATCATCAGCAAAAGATATAAACTTAAATGAAGTATTGGCTGGTTTACAATTGCAATTAATTACGTATTTAGACGCAGTATGCGAGGAAAAGGATGTAATACCAGCAGGAGTATTATATTTTGGCTTAACAGAGCCTAAGTTAGACAAAGTAAAGAATGCTAAAAACATAACAGATGAAGAGGTAGAGCAAAAAATAAGAGAACACTTTAGAATGAATGGGCTAGTATTAGCAGAGATGAATGTAATTAATATGATGGACAATAACTTAAAAGATGGTGAGAAGTCTACAACCATTCCAGTTAAACTAAAGAAAGACGGAAGTATGGATAAAACATCTAAAGTGGTATCAAGAAAGGAATTCGAAATACTACAAAAATATGTAAAGAAAACTTTAGGAGATATTTCTAAAGAGATTTTAGATGGAAATATAGACATAAAGCCATACTATAATGTTAAAAATAAAAGAAAACCATGCGAATATTGTGTATATGGCTCAATATGTAATTTTAAAAAAGGATTTTACGGAAATGACTATAATTATATAGACAGCTTAGAAAAAGAGTATATACTAGAATGCATGAAACATGAACTTTAAAGACAGAGATAAAAGTTAATAGGTATATATAAATAATGTTCAAAGCAGAATCTATAATATAGAAAGGAGAGACTAATGGATTTAAATAATGAAAATATATTGCATGTCAAAAAAGGCGATGTTGAATATTTACAGTTTAAAGAATTACTAAAATATTCAGATAAATTGCAGCATGCATATTCGTTAAAACCATTGCAATTTAGTGATAAGAACGACCAAGCATCAGCAAATTATGAAAAAATATGTCAATCACTGGAGATAGATTCTAACAAAATAATTAAGTCAGCACAAAAACATACAGATGTTGTTAAAGATATAAAAGAATATACAGATGAAAAATTTGAATTTGTAGATGGATTTATAACAAATAAGAAAAATATACCATTAGTTACAAAATATGCAGATTGCACACCTATAATTTTATATGATAAAATGAAAAATGTGATAGGAAATGTACACTCAGGTTGGAGAGGAACTTTGCAAAGAATAAGTGCTAAAGCAGTTAAATTGATGATTGAGAAATATAATTGTAATCCAGCAGACATAGTAGTGTGTATAGGTCCATGCATAAAACAGTGTCATTTTCAGGTAGAAGAGGATTTTATAGATAAATTCAAGCAAGAGTTTGGAAATATAGATAAATATTATAAAATAGGAGAAGTCATAGAAGGAAAACAAAAATACTATTTTGATACAACAAATTTAATAATAGATTATTTAACCGAAATAGGAATAAAGAGAGAGAATATATTTGATAGCAATATTTGTAGTGTTTGCAATGTTGCTAATATGTCTTCATACAGGGCAGAAAAAGAAAAAGCAGATAGGAATATGAATATAGTAATGCTTAAATAGTGATTGAATAGTGATTGAATAGGGATTTGGGGACGTTCCTTAAATCCCGGTTGACTATAAAATAAGATGAATTATAGGCATGGGAGTAAAAAGTTATTTAACATAAAATTTAAACTTTAATCTCCGTCCCTAAAGTTCAGAAGGGAGAAAAACACATGATACCAGCTAGGTTACAAAAAGGTGATACATTAGGAATAATTGCACCTTCAGATAGTGTAACACAGAAAAACTTAGAAGAGTTTAATAATTCCATTTTATTGATGGAAGGTTCAGGCTATAAATTAAAGATAGGAAAAAATGTTTTTGCAAATCCAACAGGATATGGTGCAACAGCAGAGCAAAAGGCTGAAGATTTAAATAGAATGTTTGCAGATGATGAAGTGAAAATGGTTTGGTGTGCAAAAGGTGGATTTAATTCTAATTCTATTTTTGATTTAATTGATTATGAATTAATTAAAAAGAATCCAAAAATTTTATGTGGATATAGTGACACTACAGCAATAGCAAATATGATATATGAAAAAACAGGATTAGTAACATTTTCTGGTCAAACTTTTAAAGGACTTTCAGCTTGCGAAACAGAATATTGTTATAAAGAAATTATAAAGAGATTTCAAGATGGAAGTTTAGAATTAGGAACAAAAGATGATGAGTATAGAGTAATTAATCAAGGGCAAGCAGAAGGAATTATGATTGGTGGAAACTTAAGCATTATGTCTAATTTAATAACAGGAAAATATAATGTAGATGTTACCAATAAAATTCTATTTTTAGAAGAATTTTGGTTAGAATCTCCACCTGAAGCAGTAAGTTCATATTTTTATAGGATGAAACAAAATGATGTATTTAGTAAAATTAAAGGAATATGGCTTGGTGGATATGAGCATGAATCTGGAATAACACTTGCACAAGTTTTAAAAGATACAATAGGAAATGAATATGATTTCCCAATAATTCAATCAGATAATTTTGGACATATAGATCCAAAAACAGTTATACCAATTGGTGTTAAAGTAAGAATAGATACAGATGATGAAGTAAAAATAAAATTATTAGAAGAGTGTGTAAAATAGCATAAAGAGGTGTAAGAATTGTACGACAATTGGGATGATTTAGAAAAATCAATAATAGGTTGTAAAAAGTGCAAATTATGTACTAATAGAACTAACATAGTATTTGCAGATGGAAATAAAAATGCAAATGTAATGCTTATAGGAGAAGGCCCTGGAGCAGACGAAGATAGGCAAGGGGTGCCTTTTGTAGGAAAGGCAGGACAATTAATGAATAAAGCATTTGAAGGCTTAGGAATAGACAGAAAAAAATTATATATAGCAAATATAGTAAAATGTAGGCCACCAAATAATAGAGTCCCTGAAGAGGATGAAGCAAAAGCATGCTTGGACTATTTAAGAAATCAAGTAATATTAGTAAAACCACAAATAATAGTGCTTATGGGAAGTACTGCACTTCAAAATATATTAGGAAAAGAATATAAAATAACAGCAAGTAGAGGACATTGGATAGAAAAGAAAGGAATAATGTATATGCCAACATGGCACCCAGCAGCACTTTTAAGAGATGAAAACAAAAAAATAGACTTTTGGCGTGATTTCAAAAAAGTAATTGCAATGTGTGAAGAACTAAAAATAGGGATTTAGGAATAGGAGGGATTTAGGGACGTTCCTAAAATCCCTATAATGATGATTAATGTTTTCGTGAAAATATATGAAGCAAAACAAATATTGGAGGCTAAAATGGAAAAATATTTTAAAGATATGGACTATGAAAAAATAAGTGAAGAAGAAGCTTTTAATGGAAAAAGAGTAAAAGTAAAAATAGAAAAATATTATAATAAAAGAGATAATAAAGAAGTATATCGTGAACACATAAAAGCAGGAAATGGTGCTGTTATAATGCCTTTTTTAGATGATAATACATTAATAATGATAGAAGAAATAAGAACACCAATCGGAAAAAGTATATTGGCATTTCCTGCAGGACTAATAGAAAAGGGAGAAGATCCAGCAACAGCAGCCAAAAGAGAATTAGAAGAAGAAACTGGATACAGAGCAGGAGAAATTGAACAAATAATATATGAATATCCAGCAGTAGGGTATTCAGACGAAAAGGTATATATTTTTAAAGCAAAAAATTTAACAAAAACACAAAGACATTTAGATCCTACAGAAGATATTAAAGTACATAAAATATCTGTAGATGAACTAAAAGAATTATATAGAAATGGAGAAATACATTCTTCAGCAGAACTTATAGCGATATTAAGCTATTTTTCGAAAATATAATTTAGCAAGAGAATATATTAAAATACAAAATAGGGATTTAAAGAACGTCCCCAAATCCCGAACTAACGAGGAGAACTCAATCTCCGGGGAAGGACAAAGAATCCCGATAGGAGGAAAAAGTGGAAAATATAATAGATGAAGCAAATAGATGTTTAAATTGTAAAGTTAAACCATGTCAAAAAGCATGCCCATTAGGAAATGATATTCCAAGTTTTATAAAGCAAGTAAAAGAAAATAATTTAGAAGAAGCTTTTAAAATTTTAACTAAAACTACAGTTTTAGGTGCAATATGTGGAAGAGTGTGTCCTCATTTTAAACAATGTATGGGTAGCTGTGTAAGAGGAATTAAGTCTGAGCCAATTAATATTGGAAATTTAGAAACTTATGTTTTTGATAATGCTTTACAAGAAAACTATAAAATAGAAACAACTAATAAACTAGAAGGAAAGAAAGTTGCAGTAATTGGTGGAGGTCCTTCTGGACTTACATGTGCAGCATTTTTAAGTATAAATGGTGCTAAAGTTACAATTTATGAAAAACAACCAAAACTTGGCGGAATTACAAGATATGGTATTCCAGATTTTAGACTACCAAGAGAAGTTATAGATAAAACAGTAGAAAAAATATTAAGTCTAGGAATAGAAGCAAAATGTAATCAAACTTTAGGAAAAGATTATGAATTAGCAGATATAGAAAAGCAATATGATGCTGTATATTTAAGTTTTGGAGCAAATGTATCATCAAAAATGAATATACCAGGTGAAGATTTAGATGGCGTATATGGAGGAAATGAATTATTAGAAACAGGAATTCATCCAGATTATACAGGTAAATCTGTCGCTGTAAGTGGTGGTGGAAATGTGGCAATGGATGCTGCAAGGACCATAAAAAGATTAGGTGCAAAGAATGTATATGTTATATATAGAAGAGCAAGAGAACAAATGCCAGCAGAAGATTACGAAGTAGAAGAAGCAATGAAAGAAGGAGTAGAATTTTTATTCCAAAATAATATTGTTAAAATAATAGGAAATAAAAAAGTAGAAAAATTGGAATGTATCAAAACAGAGCTTGTACAAAAAGAAGGAGAGAAAAGATTAGTTCCTGTGAATATAGAAGGCTCTAATTATACATTAGATATGGATTATATTGTAATGGCTGTTGGTTCTAAAGCAAATAAGGAAGTTGTTGAAAAGACAGGATTAGAAACAACTGAGTATGGAAATATAAAAGTAGATGAAAAATATATGACATCTAGAAAAGGAGTTTTTGCTGGAGGAGATTTAATAGGAACTAAAGCAACTGTTGCTTGGGCTGCACGTTCTGGAAGAAATGCTTCAGAGGAAATACAAAAATATATATTAGGAGAAGAATAATGGAAATTAGAAGACTAAAAAAAGAGGATATTCCAGAACTATTAAGCTTAAGAATTGAACAACAAAAAGAATATCACGAATGTTTAAATGAAGAAGAAAAACACATAATAGAATATACTAAGGACTACATAAATGAAAATTTAGATAAAGATTTGTTTATGTTTGGAGTTTTTGAAAATAATGAAATGGTTGCAATATGTGGATATAATGTGTGGAATGGTTTCCCATCACTTACTAATCATTCTGGAAAAATTGCATATCTGTGTAGTGCCTATACAAAGCAAGAGTATAGAGGACAAGGTATTATGAAAGAACTATTAGATAAAAGCATTAATGCAATAAAAGAAGAAGGAATAACTAGAATAAAACTTAATTCAAGTAAAGAAAATGCTGTTAGAATTTATTCAAGGCTTGGATTTATAAAAGATGAAACAGCAATGATTTTAGATTTATAGATTAATAAGTAGTAAAAAACATAGAACATTGAAAGAATGCTGAAAATATGTTATAGTAGTGACAATATTTGTGGGTACAGCAAATCTAAAAAAATGTATCAAGTAACAAACTAATAGTTAATTAACTATAGGAGGAAGAAAATGTTAAGAATTACTAGGTGCAAAACAATAAATAAAGACAAGCCTTACCGTAAGGTAGAAAAAAGGTACTGCGGAATGAAGTAAAACAATTAAAAAAGACGATGAAACATTCGGTATCATTTTATTATACACCGATTAGTATAGAAGTATTTTAGGCGGAACAAAGGAAAAAAACACAGATACATATACTAAAAATGATATTAAACACATTAGAGACATATAATTGTGAGGCATCAGAGAAACTTAGCAAAAATATTCTTTGGACTTCAGCTCAAATAACTAGTAGTATTTCTGAAGCCGAGAAAAATAAAATTTTGAAAATATTGATAAAAGAGATTCAGGTCTTTATAGAAATTATCTGAATACTTAAAAAAGTATTTAACAAACAAATGGGCTTTCTTAAGTGAAAAGCCCATTTGTTTGTTTTAATATATATATTTGAATTTTATGTTGACATAATTATGAAAAGTGATATAATAAGAAACGTAACACGAAGTAGATTCAGCCGAAAGGCAGAAAGGCACAACCATGAAAATTATGGTAAAAAAAGCATCAGAGGGAGCAAAGGAGTATCTTCAGGATTTAGCTGCAAGCGAAGGTGTGGCTTATTACGAAGACGGAGAAAGTGCATGGATTACAGGAGAAGATGAACATCTTCTGGAAACTCTGGTGGAAGAGGTTAAAGAAGACCTCATAGTCGGAGAAGATTACGACGACATTTATTTAGATTAAGGTCTAAACAGAGGAGCAACTCGCACGAGTTGCTTTTCTGTTTTTTATATACATGTACTTAAATATGTTTACTTTTTCCATTTTTTGATATATAATGCTTGCAAACGCAAAGAATGAAGGGATGAAGTTTATGTACAATTTTAAAGAGGTAGAGAAAAAATGGCAAGATAAATGGTATGCAGAAGGTACCTTTAATGCAAAAGATGATTATTCAAAGAAAAAATGGTATGGTTTAATAGAATTTCCATATCCATCAGGACAAGGTTTACATGTTGGACATCCAAGAAGTTATACAGCACTTGATATAATAGCAAGAAAAAGAAGAATGCAAGGATATAATGTATTATTCCCAATTGGTTTTGATGCATTTGGTCTTCCAGCAGAAAACTATGCAATAAAAAATCATGTTCATCCTAAAATAACAACAGAAAAGAATATAAATCATTTTAGAGAACAATTAAAATCTATTGGTTTTTCTTTTGACTGGTCAAGAGAAGTAAACACAACAGATCCTAATTACTATAAATGGACTCAATGGATTTTTATTCAATTATACAAACATGGACTAGCTTATAAAGCAACTATGCCAATCAATTTTTGTACAGGTTGTAAAGTAGGTTTAGCAAATGAGGAAGTTGTAAATGGTGTTTGTGAAAGATGTGGAAGTCCAGTTGTTCAAAAAGAAAAGAGTCAATGGATGCTAAGAATTACAAAATATGCACAAAGACTAATAGATGATTTAGATGATGTAAATTTCTTAGATAAAATTAAAGCACAACAAATTAACTGGATAGGAAGAAGTGAAGGAGCAGAAGTTAACTTTAAAATAAGTGGAACAGATGATAATCTTCTTATTTACACAACTAGACCTGATACAATATTTGGTGCAACATATATGGTTATAGCTCCAGAACATAAATTAATAGAAAAATATAAAGATAGAATTACAAATCTTGATGAAGTAGAAGAATATAAGAGAAAAGCAGCTTTAAAATCTGATTTTGAAAGAGCAGAATTAAATAAAGAAAAAACAGGTGTAGAGATAAAAGGAATAAAAGCTGTAAATCCATTAACAAATGAAGAAATACCAATTTGGATTTCTGACTATGTATTAATAACATATGGAACAGGTGCTATTATGGCTGTTCCAGCACATGATACAAGAGATTTTGAATTTGCTAAAAAGTTTAATTTACCAATTAAACAAGTTATAAAAGATAAAAATGCAACAAGCGAATCTAAAGAGTTAGAAGAGGCTTTTACAGATGTTAACAATGGAATTGCAATAAATTCAGATTTCTTAAATGGATTAGAATCTAAAGATGCTATAAACAAAGCAATAGAATATATAGAAGAACACAAATTAGGAGAAAGAAAAGTAAATTACAAACTTCGTGATTGGGTATTTTCTAGACAACGTTATTGGGGAGAACCAATACCAATGGTATATTGCGAAAAATGTGGTTGGGTTCCAATTCCAGAAGAAGAATTACCATTAAAATTACCAGATGTTGAAGATTATGAACCTGGAGAAAATGGAGAATCTCCACTTGCAAAACATGAAGAATGGATTAATACTACATGTCCACATTGTGGTGGAAAAGCAAGAAGAGAAACAGATACAATGCCACAATGGGCTGGTTCATCTTGGTATTATTTAAGATATATGGATCCTCATAATGATAAAGCTTTAGCTTCAAAAGAAGCATTAGAATATTGGTCACCAGTAGATTGGTATAATGGTGGAATGGAACATACAACATTACACTTATTATATTCAAGATTTTGGCATAAATTCTTATATGATATTGGTGTAGTGCCAACAAAAGAACCATATGCAAAACGTACATCTCATGGAATGATACTAGGAAGCAATGGCGAAAAAATGTCTAAATCAAAAGGAAATGTAATAAATCCAGACGAAATAGTAGATGAATTTGGAGCAGACGCATTCAGAGTATACGAAATGTTTATGGGACCTTTTGATCAAACAGCACCATGGTCTATGGAAAGTATTAGAGGATGTATGAAATTCTTAGATAGAGTATGGAATATGCAAGACTTCTTAGTAGATGGAGATGAATACTCAGAAAAATTTGAAAAGATGATGCATAAAGCAATAAAGAAAGTTTCATCAGATATAGAAGAAATGAAATTTAATACTTCTGTTGCTACATTTATGACAATGGTAAATGAATTTTATAAAGAAAAACAAATTAATAAAGCTGAATTTGCAACATTTTTACAATTATTAAATCCGTTTGCACCACATATGACGGAAGAATTATATCAAAAAATAGGTGGTAAAGAAGAGCTAGCATATAAAGCTTGGCCAACATATGATGAAGCTAAAACTATAGAAGATGAAATAGAAATTCCTGTACAAATAAAAGGAAAAGTTAGAGCTACAATTACTATTAAAAAAGACGAAGATGAAGAAGTAGTAAAACAAAAAGCTAAAGAAGCAATCGCAAGTCAAATAGAAGGAAAGAAAATAATAAAAGAAATATATGTTAAAAATAAAATTTATAATATAGTAATTGGTTAAAGAAGAACATTACAGTTATGTTTTGTAACATGGCTGTAATGTTTTTTTAATAATAATGTTATAGAACTTTTTGACTAATGTAGTATAATATAATTATCTATAGGTATACCAAGGAGAATAGATATGGGGATCGAATCAAATTTAAGAAAAGAAGGAATCAAAGTTACAGAAGAACTTGATAAAATAAAAGTTAATACTATTGCAAAGAATGTTGCTCAAAAGATTGTAGCTGCATTCCCTGAACTTGACTTTAAATTAGGGGAAGTATTTATAAAACTTTCTCAATTAAAGATGTACTATGCAGAAGTGCCAAAGGGCTTTTCAGAAGCTAATTACTTTTATAAAAACACTTCAATTTATTTTAACCAAGAAGTCCCTATAGATAAAATTGAAAATTATGCTATTCATGAATGCATTCATTATCTACAAGAAAGAAAAGACAAAACAGGTTTTCTATTAAGACTAGGGCTATGTGATTTAACACAATATAAAGTTCATGGATTAGCGTTAAATGAAGCAGCAGTACAATATGCAACTGCTAAGGCAACAAAAGAGCCAAAAGATAATGTAAAATATTATGGAATTTCTTTTGATACGATTAGTCCTACTTGCTATCCATTAATATGCAATTTGATTGCACAAATGGCATATGTAACAGGAGAAGATGTACTTTTTGACAGTACTTTTAATAGTAATAATAATTTTAAAGAAGCTTTTATAGAAAAAACTTCAGAAGATACATTTTATACATTAGAAAAGAATTTTGATAAGATATTAAAACTTGAAGAAGATCTATTAAAATTAAATAATAAAATGGAACTTGCAGATAATTTGAATTCTGGACTTAATAAAAAAAGACTTAAAATAAAGAATAATATTCAAAGTACATTTATGGAATCACAAAATTTAATAATTACTTCGTATTTTGATACAGCTTTTGAAAGAATTACAAATCTAGAAGAAGTGGAGAATTATAGAAGGTCATTATATAATTACAAAGATTTAGTTGGATATGTTGATGGAATCGACACATTTAATGAATATTACATTAAGACTATGAATAAACTAGAAAATAAATATAATGAACTAGAGAAAGGAATTATAGAAGAAAGTAATGAACAAGAAATAGTAGGATTGCCAGCTGAAAGAAAAAATAAATTCCAACTAATATGGCAATCTATAAAGAAAATCTTGTTTAAATCTGGAGAAGAATATAAAAAAGAAGAAAATAAGTTATAAAATAGAGGAAGAGTAATTCCTCTATTTTTTACTTGGCGCTTTAGCATGAATAAACCACTGGTTCTACCAGTGGTGGGTAAAAAACTT